>Ga0209678_1000087_pt1 | contig 36767 bp, 28 predicted proteins | sample WorMetilvaeELBA1_FD_187404 | JGI IMG/M metagenome (GOLD analysis project Ga0209678, IMG submission 187404) | Marine gutless worms symbiont microbial communities from Max Planck institute for Marine Microbiology, Germany - Olavius ilvae ELBA.1... ...
ACTTGGGAAAAAGGAAAGTAAAAGCGACCAATCCTCTGACATATTTTTTACCTCCACCAGGTATTTTGATGGAAGCATATGTTAATATTAATAAAAAGTCAATAAAAATAACTTAGCGCTTATGGGGGGGTGCCCCCCCATCCTTTCATTACCGTTGATCGTGATTTTAATAACCGTGAACTCCCGGAAATGCCATATTGGGAGCCGGATAGCCGAACCAGGCCCGGTAGAGTTCGTCGGTTCGTCCTGTCTTCCACTGGTGCCACACAAACAGGTTTAACCAATTTAGCAGACCTTGCTGTCCGCGCTTAACCATAAGACCGGTCCAATCGGCTGGGATTTTGGGAACATTGCTGGCAATTTTAATTTTACCCTTGCCGGGTCCTTTGATGTACTCACCAAAAATAGCGGTGCTTTCCAATAAGGCGTCGACTTTACCCTGCTGCAGGGCTAGAAATTGCTCGGAATTGGACCCGTAGGAAACGTAGCTGGTCCCTTTGCTTTCCCATTCTTTAAAATCTTTCAGAAACTCAGCTTCGGCGTAGGTACCCCGGACCGTGCCGACTTTTTTGCCGATAAGATCTTCATACTTCGCGATACTTGTGTCATCGGCCTTGACGGCTATGCCGACCTCCCAGATTTGATAGGGTATCGTAAAAGCCACGGATTTTGCTCTCTCAAGCGTATTCGTGGCTGAAGCAACGCCGACATCGACACGACCTGATAATATGGCCGGGATACGATCCGGTGCTGTCGTTTCGACAATCACGGGTTCTAACCCCAGCGCCTTGGCCATGTCTTTGCAGAATTCGACATCATAGCCGATGGGTTGATTTTTGGCATCCCGCATTCCAACCGGCGGGACGTCAAGCATGACACCGCATCGCACCTTGCCTTTTGCAATAATATCATCCAATTCGTCGGCTTGAACGGCAGTCACGGCAAACAGTCCGGCCACGATCAAACAAACCATCCATTTCATGAGTTTTCCAAACGCCATTGTTCTATCCTCCTTATTGATGATAGGTGAACAGCCAATAGGATAATGTGGATTATCCCCCCTGGCCAAATAGGCTTTTGAATTATCATTGAAATCGATATACCAGAACCAATTTGCTTGTCAAATAAAACATATCATTTATTTTTTTCGGACCTACAACCAATAAAAAGGCAATTTGAAAATTGCACGAAGTTATTGAAAAGTGTCGATATTGTAAAAATCTAATGCCCCACGATGAATTACCATCTTTTGGGTTATAGAATCGTTATTTATCCCTATCAATTCAACGGTTGCACAGAGGTTTGCCATGGTTTAGGATGACAGAAGGTCAGGCCATAATTTTCCTGGACAGATTTCAACAGCGACGTTGATTTGCGGCTTGCCGAAGATGCGCCCGGGAAGAAAAACGGGATGTCGCCGGTTCCACTCTGAACCGATCTTGGTGTTAAGGTGGATGAAAAAGCGATCGGCAAGCCGATTCCGTCAGCAAAGTAACTAATGTATTGGGCTAAAAAAGGATGAAACAATTTCCAAGTATTTTCAATGACGTCATCGGACCCGTGATGCGAGGGCCCTCGAGTTCCCACTGCGCGGCGGCGGCACGGATCGGGCTTCTGGCACGGGCTTTAATGGACAATAAAATAGAATCGGTTTTGGTGGAATTTGACAACCAGGGGTCACTGCCGACGACCCACGAATCCCAGGGATCTGACATGGGTCTATTGGGTGGCCTGCTGGGATTTGAACCCTTCGATAAACGGATGGTTCACTATCAGGAGGAAATCCGCCAAGCCGGTATTCAGGTTCAGTTCAAAACCGGCTCCTATGGAGATTCACATCCCAACACCTACAGATTATCCTTGAAAAACCCGCAAGAAACCCATTCCCTGGTCGCCATATCCACCGGCGGCGGCATGATTGAAGTCATCGAAATAGATGGTCAAGAATTATCCCTGCTGGGCGATCTTTACGTGACCTTGATCTACTTTAAACAAGCCGGAAAAGCAGTCGTGCAGAAAATACAGGGAATCTTTGGTCAAAAAGGTGATATCCAAGTTCTGAATAAAAAAATTGGAGAAAGAAGATTCATTTGCGTAAAAAAGCACGCACCGCTGGATAAACATCAAATCACGGCCCTTTCACTGCAAAATGATACCATTGCCGTTAAATCTTTACCTCCGGTTCTGCCCATTATGACACCGCAAGCAATTGAGATTCCGTTCGGTACCGGTGAGCAAATGCTGGCCTACAACCGGAGCCGAAAACTGAATCTGGCTGATTTGGCAATCGAATATGAAAGCGCCCGGGGGGGAATCGATCGTGATGAAGTTCTGGATAAAATGGTCGAAATTGTCAGAATCATGAAAAACTCGGTTCGGACCGGAATGGCAGGGACCAACTACAAAGATAGAATCTTGGGGGCCCAATCAACTTTTTACAGTGAAAAGCAGAAAACCGGTCAACTGTTGGATATCGGCATTTTAAATCGGATCATTCTTTATGTCACGGCGTTAATGGAGACTAAAAGCGCCATGGGAGTCATCGTTGCCGCACCGACAGCAGGTTCCTGCGGCGGACTGCCGGGTGCGGTCCTGGGAACTGCAGACGCTATGGGATGCGATGACGACCAAATCGCGAAAGCCATGCTGGCCGCCGGCATGATCGGCGTTTTCATTTCAAAATTTTCTACGTTTGCGGCAGAAGTAGCCGGGTGCCAAGCCGAGTGCGGGGCCGGATCGGGCATGGCGGCTGCCGCGCTGGCAACACTCATGGGCGCGGAGGCCGAAGTCGCGATTGCAAGTGCCTCAATGGCTTTACAAAACACTCTCGGAATGATTTGTGATCCCGTTGCAAATAGAGTTGAAGTGCCCTGTCTGGGTAAAAACGTGATGGCGGCAAGCAATGCCGTTTCTTGTGCGAATATGGCCCTTGCCGGCTACGACCCGGTAATTCCCCTGGATGAGGTTATTCGTACAATGGACGACGTCGGTAAAAGTATTCCTGCCAAACTCAGGTGTACCGGGCTGGGCGGATTATCGGTAACACCGACATCGAAAAAAATTAAAGAAAAACTTGCGGGAAATACTCACTGAACAGGATATGGATATAATTCAGGAATTCAGGAATTCAGGAATTTAGGAATTTAGGAATTTAGGAATTGAAGGAATTCTACCCGTTGTGAGCTTCTTTGTCGAACGATCTCTTTTAATTTATTGATTTTATCCTTTAATCCCTCAATTCCCCAATTCCCAAATCCCTCAAATTTGCACAAATAAACATAGATAATGTCCAAAAAAGTTGACTCATTTTAAAAGTAAGTTACGAGATCTGTACTTATTTATGGATGTCCTTATTCTCCGGGCTAAACCGGCAACGGGCAAACCGGCTAAACCTTAATTTACTGAGCAGCCGCCCTGGTTGCAGGATCATGATATTCGCTTTCTGCATTCAGGAAAATTTAACTATTTTCTATTCCACTTCGCCGGCCGCTTCTCCATCATGGCCGCAATGCCCTCCTGGAAATCCGCGGTCTGCAGCAGGATGCTGTTATGATTGGCCTCCATATCCTGCTGGGTCATCAGGTCAACCCCATCACCGCGTTTGATGATTTTCTTGACGGCGCCGGCCGCCAGGGGCGCGGTTGCGGCAATATCCTGCACCATTGTTTCCGCCTCCGCGATTAAATCTTCGGCGGCATAGTGATAATTGATCAGACCCCAGTCACAAGCCTGTTGCGCAGTGTATTCCCGGCCGGTCATCAGGATCTCCATGGCCCGGGCAGGCCCCAGCAGCCTTGAGAGCCGGGATGTTCCGCCCACATCGGCGATGACCCCCAATTTAAGCTCCGGCATGCTCCAGATGCAATTCGCGCTCATCAAGCGAATATCGCAGGCCAGGGCCAGTTCGACAGCCAGGCCCAGGGCCCGGCCGTGCATGGCGCATATGATCGGCACCTCCACCGCTTCCAGGCGATTCAAGTATTGCTGAAATCTATAGATCAATGCCCGCAAACCGGCGGCGCCCGTACCGGATTCTCCCAGGCAGGCACCGACTTCAGCTCCCAGGGAGTTGAAATCGACACCGGCTGAAAATACTTTTCCTTCCCCTTTGAGGATGATGGCCCGGACCTCAGGATCGGATACCTGACGCTCCACCAATTCGCACAGTCCGGTCAACATCTCGACCGTGAGAGCATTGCGCTTTTCAGGGCGGTTGAGGGTGATGGTGTAGACATTCTGCTTCTTTTCACCAACCAAATATTTATCAGACATATGCACCTCTTAGTCATGGTCAAGGTAAAAGAAGAAAGGCCAAAGGATAAAGGTTATGAGTCGAAGGTAAAAGCTGGTACTGGTTTTAAAACCAAGCGCGTATGATTCAATTTCAATGAACTGCCATGCGGCAAGTCACGGGGTATCAATGAATGACAATCTCTATCCTAACGCAGCAAGCTGCGGTGAATTAAACCCGGCAGAGTCCGCAATCTCCACCGCACATTTTCGCTGTAATCTGTCAAATCTGTAGATTTCCCCTTTTTCCTTTCTCCTTTATCCTTTCACCTTTTTCCTTTCTCCTTTATCCTTTCACCTTGATCCTAAAGCAATATTTCCAAGTCGCTGATTGGAAATGCCATGCACGAATGCACATAACCAAACTGCCGGTCGGATTTTCTGACCGGAACCCCCGCCGGCTGGTAGACTTTCCCGGACAGGATTTTGACCCGGCACATGCTGCACTCGCCGGACCGACATAAAGAGGGAACCAGGATCTCATTTTTCTCCAGGGCCCACAGCAGCGTCTCGCCGGCTTTCGCTGTAATCTGCTTTCCATTTTTAACAGAAACGGAAAATGTATCAGTCGGGTCAACATCCGCCGGCCAGCCGGGATATTGCCAGATGTTGGGGGGGGCGCCGTACATTTCCTGCTTGATTTTCCGTCTGGGGACCCCGAGATCCTCCACCTGGGGCAGGCAAAAATCATAGAGGCCCTGGGGTCCGCAGATAAAAAAAGATTTGTTTTCGATATTCTCTAACACGTCGCGCAATGCTTCACGAGTGATGAATCCACAGGCACCTTGGTATCCCGCAGCCGGTTTTTCGATAACCGGTATGAAGTGAATATTATCAAACCGTCGGGCCAGGTGTGCGATCTCATCGCCAAATATGATATCTTCTGTCGTTTTGCTGCCGTAGAATATATAAACCGTGCGATCCAAACCGCATTCAACGATCTCGCGAATCATGCTCATAAACGGCGTAATTCCGCTGCCGCCGGCGATACAGACGATGGTCTTTTGGTGAATGAGCGGATTGAAGTAGAAACTGCCGGCCGGCCCGGAACTGATCAGTGTATCGCCGCGTTTGACGTCATCGAGCAGATAGTTGGAGACCAGCCCATTTTCGACCCGCCGGATGGTGATGTCATAATATCCGACTTGATTGGGCTGCGAAGATATACTGTAGGGGCGGCTGGTGCGGATGCCGCCGATTTTCAGAAAAAGCGCAATGTATTGTCCCGCTAGAAAAGGCGGCAGGTAATTATCTTTAGCAACCAGGCGCAGGGTTTTGGTGGAAGGAGTCTCTTCAATGATATCCGACACACACAGCTCCAGGCGCGCGGGGTGCAGCTGGCGGATGTATTCCTCGGCCGCAATCACCGCCGCGGAAGCCGTGCCGCCCAATTTGCGGCTCACCTTGATTTCGTCGGCAATTTCCCGGTATCCGTCAAACTCCTGCCAGATTCCCTTTCGCATAGTATTCTCCTATACCAAATTATTCACAAATTGCGGGGCTATGCTTGTTAGACAGGCTTCAGTGTTCAGGTGTCAGGCGTCAGGTGTCAGCCAAGCCGCCGGCAAACAAGCGGCCGGTCAAATCGGAAAAGAAACTTTTGAAAAAGCGAATATCGAATATCGAATAATGAATGTCGAATCCTCCTCCGGCGGACAAGTGTCGAAGGAATGTATTCTGCCTGTCGTGAGCTTTTTGTCGAACGGTCTATTTTATAAAAAGACTGAGCGAAGCGATTCCACCCTTCGACATTCAATATTCGATATTCTGCGGTTCTGCGGGCTATAGGTCACGTCTTCAGCGTGATTCGCTTTTAATGAAGTTTCATACAAGGTGTCAGGCTATAACACCTTAATTCCCTGATATCAAAAACCTTATATGACCTATTTACAAAAAAAGGTCAGAGCGAATAAATCGCGGTTGAAAACCGCTCCCACAATCTATAATAGCGCTATTAGGCTATGCAGTTTTTTTTACGATTTGCCTGGGCACTCGCGGCCAGTGGCGACGCTGACACCTGACACCTGAAACCTGAAACCTAAGTCGTTTCTATCGAAAGACTTCCGACAATAATCATGGCTGAGTCCATCTTAAGCAGACCCCATTCTCCTGATGATCGATTTCGCGGCCGATATTCCCGATCGCAGGGTTGGCTCAAAGCCGTTGTCGCCGGCCCAACCACCGACGAAACAGAGGCCGTTGATAGGCGAGTAGCGGCCCGGTTGAAAGAAAAGAGAATCCTTCGTCTGCATTTCATAACCGTATATGGCTCCCAGCGGATGCCCCAGGTAGCGCATATGGGTCAGCGGGGTGCCCACCTCAACTTCTTCAATATGATTTTTGGCCTCCGGGTATATTTCGTAAATCCGCTGCAGCATGGCCTCAGCACAGCGAAATTTTACGTCATGATACTGGCGCGGGGGAATTCGCAGCCAGGGCTCACCGTATTTCAATGTCACGACATTGGCCTGGCAGGTGCCGGCGGGCGAAAAATCAGGATCCGTGACATCATAGCAGCTTAAAACCATCAGTTCGTCTTTGATTTCCAGCCGGTTCATGCTGTCGAGGAGGTTGTCTGAAATATCGGTGTTTTTCATTAAAAAGTTGGTGGACTCGGTAATGCCCAGCTGCTGCGGGCCGCAGTCAAACCCGATATACAGGGTGAAGGCCGACGTACTCAGGTTGCGGCTCTTCATTTCAACCGACACGTCTTGCGGAATGTTTCCCGGGTCCATCAGGTGGTTGTAGGTCGCAATCGGTGAAATATTGGAGACAACGTTTGCGGTCACAACATCATCGCCATCATCGGTAATCACGCCCTTTATTTGTCCGTCCTCAACCACGATTTGTTTGGCGCCGCAATTAAAACGGACGGTTCCACCATTGGCGGTAAACTTGTTTAGAATGGCATTGGAAATGGCCTGGGATCCGCCCTTGACATGGTAGGGTTTAAACTCCAGGTACTGGAACAAAATCATTGCCAGGTAGGCAAAGGCCAGCCGGGTCGGCGGCACGCCGATATAGCCCCAGTAGACCGCCAGAACGGCTTTCAACAAAGGGTCTGAAAAGTATTCATCCAGAATGTCCTTGGAATTGCGCAGGGCATATTGATAGAGGTTGGGATATTTTTCACGCGATGGTTCAGGATCTCTGAAGATGAAGGCCCCGATCATGTCATTGGCATAGCTGGCCAAAAGATCGAAGTACTTCTGGATGGCATTTTTCTCATGGGGAAATTTGTCTTTGAGAACTGCAATGGTATCTTCCCGGTTCGTTTTGAGGGTAATCCGAAAACCATCGGCGGTGGCGACATGGTAGAGGTCTGAAATCTCGACAAACTCCAGATCATCCATCACGCCCAGCTTATCCAGCTGCAATCGCAGCAGACCGGGTTTTTCGGGCGTGCCCAATCCGCTTAGCTGGTGCAGCGCCACTTCGAATTCGAACCGTCCACGGCAAAAACTTGTGGCAGCTCCGCCGGGAATGTTGTGCCGCTCCAGCAGCAAAACATTCAACCCTTCCTGCTGCAGCTTGGCTGCCGCGGTCAACCCGCCATTGCCGGCACCGATAACGACAGCGTCGTAATCTTGCATATCGGCTCCTTAAAGTGAGTTAGTCGATAAGTCGAGTGTAAATTTAGATTTTGGATTTAAGGAATACTGTTCATTATAATAATAGATAGAGCGCAGCGAATCCACAAATCCGAAATCCGCAATCCGAAATCCGCAATTCATCAAAGTCCCATAAACTTGGCCGCAATTCCCTTCATAATCTCATTGGTGCCGGCAAAAATCGTCATGATCTTGGCATCGCGCCAGGCCCTGACGATAGGGCATTTCTCAGACATGGCAAAATCGCCGCACAAATCCAGGGCACGGTTGGCGACGCGATTCAGCATATCGGTCGTCCAGTACTTGGCCATGGAAGTTTCAGCTACTATTTCCTTTTTTTCCATGTGATCGGTGATCAGCTTTTCGACAAAGGTACGGCCCAGCTTGACGTCCGTCGTCAGCTCCACCAGCGCAAACTGCACGGCCTGGGATTTGGAAAGGGGCTTGCCGGAAACGGATGTCTGCTTGCAGTGGTCGATAATCCATTCCAGGATGCGCTCGGCGCCGGTGACGGCCATAATGGCGCACATCAACCGTTCCTGCTGAAGCTTACCCATCAGCATCATAAAGCCCATCCCCTTCTCACCGAGCCGGTTCTTTTTGGGGATGCGGCATTTGGAAAAAAACAGCTCGGCCGTATCCTGGCTCCACATTCCCATTTTTTCCAGATGACGGCCGGTTGAAAAACCGGGCGTTTGCGTTTCAACCACATATAGAGAAAGGGCCTCATAGGGATTATCGACGGCCGGATCTTTAGCGGCAACCACTACCAGATCCGCGTTTAGACCATTGGAAATAAATGTCTTTGAGCCGTCGATGACGACCTCGTCGCCTTCTTCCACGGCGGCCGTTGTAATTCCGGCAAGGTCGCTGCCCGCTCCGGGCTCCGTCATGGCTACCGCCGTGACGATATCGCCGGCGACGCAGCCGGGCAGGTATTTTTGCTTGAGCTCCTCGGATCCAAATGAGGCGATATAGGGGACGACGATATCGCTGTGCAGGGGAGTCGCCAGCCCGGTGATCCAGGTTTTAGTCATCTCTTCAGCCACGATCAGGGAATAAAGAAAATCGCCTCCCATACCGTCGTATTCCGGCGCAACGTCGGTGCAGAGAAATCCGCCCTGCCCCATTTTCCGCCAGACACTCTTGGGCACGATCTTGTCTGCCTCCCACTGATCGCCAAAAGGCGTGACCTCCTCGGCCAGAAATGCTTTCAAACGTTCACGAAAGGCGTTGTGCTCCTCGGTAAAATTGAGTATTTCCATGGTGTTCACTCGCGTTCTAATTTTATGGTAGAAATTGGACCTAAATGAGCCCCGCACAACGAGCGCTTCGCTCGAGGAGCGCTTCGCTGAAGGAGCGCTGCGCTTGATGAGCGTTTCACTTGAGGAGCGCTGCGCTGAAGGAGCGTTTCACTCGAGGAGCGCTGCGCTTGACGCAGTCCTTTGAGCTTTGAGCTTTCAGCATTTTTCTTCAAGGCCCGCAGGGCCGCTCATCAATCCGCCGCAGGCGGAGCTCCTCAAGGCCGTCAGGCCGCTCATCAAGGCCGTCAGGCCGCTCCTCGAGGCCGCCAGGCCGCTCCTCGAGGCCGTCAGGCCGCTCCTCGAGGCCGTCAGGCCGCTCCTCAAGGCCGCCAGGCCGCTCCTCGAGGCCGTCAGGCCGCTCCTCAAGGCCGTCAGGCCGCTCCTCGAGGCCGCCAGGCCGCTCCTCGAGGCCGCCAGGCCGCTCCTCGAGGCCGCCAGGCCGCTCCTCGAGGCCGCCAGGCCGCTCCTCGAGGCCGTCAGGCCGCTCCTCAAGGCCGCCAGGCCGCTCCTCGAGGCCGTCAGGCCGCTCCTCAAGGCCGTCAGGCCGCTCCTCAAGGCCGTCAGGCCGCTCCTCGAGGCCGTCAGGCCGCTCCTCAAGGCCGCCAGGCCGCTCCTCAAGGCCGTCAGGCCGCTCTTCGAGGCCGTCAGGCCGCTCCTCAAGGCCGCCAGGCCGCTCCTCAAGGCCGTCAGGCCGCTCTTCCGTTATTCCCCGTATCTCCCGACAATCGAAATACTGCAGACATTCATGGCCGGGAATCCGCCCAGGTTGTGGGTCAATCCGAACTGGGGATCTTCGACCTGACGCTCGCCGGCCTGCCCGTAAAACTGAAGATACATTTCATACAGCATTCTCAGACCCGATGCACCGATGGGATGGCCAAAGCATTTCAATCCCCCGTCTACCTGGCAGGGCGTCTCGCCGTCCCGATCGAACATGCCGTCCATGACATCCTTATAGGCCTGTCCCCGCTCGGAAATGTGCAGGTCTTCCATGGTGACCAGTTCCGTGATGGAGAAGCAATCGTGCACCTCCATCATGCTGATCTGCTCTTTGGGATTAGTGATCCCGGCTTCGTTGTAGGCCTTGGTGCTGCACTGGCTCGTGGTGACGAAATGGTCCCCATCCCAGTCGTTGTAGCCCATCTCTTCCCCGCTGCTCAGTGCCAGCTGCAGCGCCTTGACGCTGATGAAGTCCTTTTTGCCGAGCTCCTTGGCTTTTTCGGGTGTCGCAACGATGGCACAGGCCGCGCCGTCACTGACGCCGCAGCAGTCAAACAACCCCAGGGGGTGGGCGATGATGGGCGCCGCCATGATCTGGTCTTCGGTCACGGCTTTGCGCAAATGGGCCTTGGGATTCAGAACACCGTTGGCGTGGCTTTTGGCTGAAACGTGCGCTATGGCGCGCTTTAAATCCCGGTCCGGGATTTTATACTTGGCGGCATAGGCGCTGGCCAATTGGGCAAAGGCGCCGGGCGCGGTCATATTGGGGAACCACTGCCAGCTCAAGCTGCCCGAATCGGATCCCGTAAAACTGGGCAGGCCCCCATATCCGGTGTCTTTGAGCTTTTCGACCCCCATGGCCAGGGCAATGTCATAAGCGCCGGATGCAACGGCATAGCAGGCCCCTCGAAAAGCTTCGGTGCCGGTGGCACAAAAATTTTCAACCCGCGTGACCGGAATATTCGGCAACCGCAGGGTCAATGACAGCGGCAGGGCACTGCGCCCGACGTTGATGCTTTCAAAGCAGGTTCCCAGCCAGGCAGCCCCGATTTCTTTCTTCTCGATTCCGGCATCTTCGATACACTCTTTAAAGGCTTCTACCATTAATTCTTCGGCACCCATGTCCCAGCGTTCGCCAAAGCGGGTGCAGCCCATCCCGATGATTGCAACTTTATCTTTTATTCCAGTAGCCATAATTTTTCCTCCGGAATAATTAATCCACCCTTAAAAAATAGGATGTTCAGGTTTACGTGCTAAGAATATAGACTAAATATTTATTGGTAAATAATCTGCAGTGGATTAATTGGTTTATGCTTCGCATTTTTTTTAACTTATATTCTCTCTTTGATATATCTCAGATATTACAATTTTTAATTGAAATGATGAGCAGCTCACATTATTTGTAACTTTTGAACCCTGAACCTTGAACCTCTGAACCTCTGAACCCAGAACCTTTGAACCTTGAACCTATGAACCCAGAACCTCTGAACCCAGAACCTCTGAACCCAGAACCTCTGAACCCAGAACCTCTGAACCCAGAACCTCTGAACCCAGAACCCAGAACCTTGAACCTCTGAACTCGGAACCTCGAACCTCTAAACCTTTGAACCTTGAACCTCTGAACCCCTGAACCTTGAACCTCTGAACCCCTGAACCTTGAACCTCGGAACCTTGAACCTCTAAACCTCTTGAACCTCTTCACTAACCTATTTTAAACAGCTTTTCCAGCAGCTGGCTCTTCACTACATCGCCTTCGATTTGCAGCTTGCCTGAAGTGAACGCCTGCATGGCCGGCAACTTGCCGCCCATCATGGCCAGAAAGTCGGCGGACCCCATTTTGATGGTACAGGCCGGCTTTTCGTGGGTGCCCGTGTCGATGCTACAGGCGCCGTCCTTGATGACACTGTACCAGTCGCCGCCGCCTTCGCCGGATATGCTGAATTGAAATACGACATCTACGCCGGCCGCCGCATCCGCCTTGAAGCCATCCAGCATACCGTCAAAAATGGCCTGGACACTGCCGCTGCCGGCAGGAGATTCCTGGCCGGCATCCGCTTCTTCCTCCGGCGGCATGATAAGGGCAAAAATTCCGGCGTTGGCATCTTCCATCTCCCGGGCGCCTTCCAGGGAATCGATCGATTTCCAATTGGCATGAATTTGTTCGGGGGTGGGCGGGTTTTCGAGATCGCCCAGTTGGGTGGCCGGTCCCGTGAAAACCGCCGCCCGGTTAAAATATCCCATGCCACTGTTGAAAATACCCCCGGTTTCCTCACAGGTTTCACTGCAAAGCGCCAAAACCATGGGCACCACGAATTCCGGTTTCGATTTTTCAAATAAATCCGGCGGCATGACGTCTTCCGTCAGCCGTGAGGCGGCAATCGGCGCGATGGTATTGACCTTGATGTTATACTTTTTACCTTCCAGCTTCAAGGTATTCATCAATCCAACCAGCGCCATTTTTGCTGCCGAATAATTGGTCTGGCCGAAATTGCCGTATAGGCCGGCGGCCGATGTCGTCATGACAATGCGGCCATAGCCGTTTTCCTTCATCACCGCCACGGCCGGCCGGGTCACGTGATAGGCGCCGTTCAGATGAACATCCATGACGGCCTGCCAATTTTCAGGCTCCATCTTCAAAAAGCTCTTGTCCCGCAAAATGCCGGCATTGTTGATCAGGATATCCAGGCGGCCGAAGGCATCCAGGGCCGTTTGAACAATGCGCTCGCCGCCTTCCGGTGAAGCGACGTTGTCGTAGTTGGCAACGGCGACCCCGCCCAGCTGTTTGATTTCTTCAACAACCTGATCGGCCGCGCTAGAAGAGCCGTCACCGCTGCCGTCCCGGGCACCACCCAGATCATTGACCACAACCTTGGCACCGCGCTTGGCCAGTTCAAGCGCATAGGCCCGGCCCAGCCCGGCGCCGGCGCCGGTGACGATTGCAGCACGGTCATCAAAGCGCATGGCGTCTGCCGCTTCGGCCGCCACCGGCACGGGAACGGCTTTCCAGAAATAATTGACGAATCCGCGCTCCTTGTCAAAGCTTTTGCATTTAAATTCCATACTGACCGGCAGCCCGACTTTGATATCATCCAGTTCGCAGTCGGTAAAATCGGCCACCAGGCGTCCGCCGCCCTCGAACTGCACCATGCCGTAGATTGCCGGCGGGTCCACCGATACGGCCAGCAAATCACCGGTGTAGGTTTTAACCGTCGCCGGGACATCCGCGAACTCGTAGTCATCCTGGCTGTAAAAGGTACCGCATCCGGGATTGACGCAAACGTCCGATTTCGGGAACTGGGGTGTGTCGCATTCACGGCATTTGCCGCCGATCAGTCCCAGGATCATTTTATTTTTGCGCCACAAGACCGTGGTGGCCGTTTGGGTCGGCGCCTCGGCCCGGATTCCCATCTCGGTCTTGATCAAATCCCGGAACTTGAGCCATTTGTGATAGTTGTCCACGGACTTCTTATTGGCCAGTGAACCGGCAACCCCCTGGCGCTCGGGCAGCTTGGCAATATTATCAGTCACCTCGAAATACAGCGCATTGGCGCCCTGCCCGAACCCGCACATCAGGATGCGGTCACCGGACTTGGCCTGTTCCAGCGCGGAGATAAACATCATGAATGAGTGGGCCGCACCGGTCTCGCCGCAGACTTCGTGCATATTGTCCACCAGTTTTTCAGGACCGGCTCCGAGTTGTTTGGCGATTTTGCGATGGTCGCCTTTAAAAAAGCAGGGGTACACCAGCGTATCGACATCATCCATGGTGATGCCCAGCTTGTCAAAAAGGCCGTTGACCGCCTGGGGGATGAAGGTTCCGTAGCCCGCATCCCGGGTCCAGCGCTCTTCCCAGACATAATCGTATTTTTTGTCCGCCCCCCGGTAGTGGTCGACAAAATCGGCGGACAGGGAGTAGGAGCCCTTGTACTCGGCGATCACATCGGTGTCTCCCACCAGCAAGGAGGCCGCCCCGTCGCCAAACCACATTTCATAAAAATAAGCGGTTTTGGTCTCCCGCCGGTCGCTGGCCGTCACGAGGATATTATTTCTCTCACCCCCCGCCACTGAATCAAAGGCGGTAATCAGCGCCGTGGTTGCGGCCTTCTGGGAAGCCGTGTAATCAGCCGTGATAAAATCATCTTTGAGATTGAGCGCCGCCGACACGATGCCGGCATTTTGCCGGTCGGCAAAAGGCAATGTGGTCGAGGCCAGGTACAGGGCGTCGAGACGGTCTTTATCCATGCCGTGCAGACAATCACGGGAGGCGGCCACCGCCATGGTTATTGAATCTTCATCCCAGTTGCACATCGACCGCTCGCCCTGGGCAACCATCATAATCGCCGGTGCAAACCAGCCCATGGCCTGAAAGATAGACATCCGGTCCAGTCTCAACCGCGGGATGTATGCGCCGTATGAAGTAATGCCGATCATCTTTATTGTCTCCTTTTTCGATTGCGGATTGCGGAATGCGGATTTCGGATTGAAATTTAATTTTTCCGGAAATCCAAAATTAAAAGCTGAACTTAAAGAGTTTCTCAATAAGCTGCGACTTCATTATATCGCCTTCGATTTTGAGCTTGCCCGAGGTGTAGGCCTGCATGGCCGGCAGTTTGCCGTTCATCAAATCGAGAAAATCCGAATCGCTCATTTTCAGGGCGCAGCCCGGTTTCTCATGGGTGCCGGCGTCCACCCGGCAACTTCCGTCCTGGATGGTACTGAACCAATTACCGCCGCCATCGCCGGAAATATGGTATTGAAACACAATATCCACCCCGGCGGCGGCCTCCGCCACAAAGGCCTGGGGCATGGCATCGAATACTTCGGCCACGGCGGCAAATCCCCGGCCGACATCCGCCGCACCTTCGGTCGGTTGCGTGGAAGCGGTCAGCAGATCCCCGACCTGTTCGGTGACGCTTTGATATTCTTTGGCATCTTTGAGGGAAGATATTTTTTCCCACCGGGCCAGGATCTGCTCCGGCGACGGGATCTCCCCGCTGTCCCCGACAACCGCTCCGGCGCCGGTCAGGATCGCTGCCCGGTTGACGCATCCCATGCCGACATTGTAGATATTGCCGCTGACCGGGCACTGCTCCGATGCCAGGTATACCGCCATCGGCGCCACCAGCTCCGGCTTCAATTTGTCCAGAAAATCAGGCGGCAGAATGTCTTCGGTCAGTCGCGAAGCCGCCACCGGGGCGATGGTGTTGACCCGGACATTGTATTTCTCGCCCTCCAGCTTCAGGGTATTCATCAACCCCACCAGGCCCATCTTGGCCGCCGTGTAATTGGTCTGGCCGAAATTGCCGTAAAGACCGGCGGCCGAGGTGGTCATCAGGATGCGTCCGTACCCCTTTTCTTTCATGACGGCAAAGGCCGGACGCGATACATGGTAAGCGCCGTTCAGGTGCACATCCAGCACGATGTGCCAGTTTTGCGGCTCCATTTTCAAAAAGCTCTTGTCGCGCAGGATGCCGGCGTTGTTGACCAGGATGTCGACGGTCCCGAAGGTGTCCAGTGCGGTTTTGACAATGTTCTGGCCGCCTTCAACCGTCGCCACGCTGTCGTAGTTGGCCACGGCTTCGCCGCCCAGGGCCTTGATCTCATGGACCACTTCGTCGGCCGGTCCCCGGGAACCATCACCGGAGCCGTCCCGCGCACCACCCAGATCATTGACCACGACTTTGGCACCACGCTTGGCCAGTTCCAGGGCATAGACCCGACCCAGGCCGGCCCCGGCCCCGGTCACGATCGCCACCCGGTCGTCAAACCGGATTTCCACTTTGGGAATATCGCCGTATTCAAAAATTCCATTGTCGATGACCACTTCATCGGTCTCGACGTTAATGACTTTCCACACCGCCTGGCCATCGCCGGTCTGCCAGATAACCGTTTTGATGGGCATACCCGGATACAAGGGTCTCTTAAACCGGCAATCCAGCCGCCGGGCCTTTTCCGGCTCGCCGGGGACAAAGCTGTCGATCAACGCTCGGCAGGCATAGCCATGGGTGCACAGGCCATGCATAATCGGTTTTTCGAACCCGGCCATTTCGGCAAAATCCTGGTCGACATGGAGTTGGAAGACATCGCCGGACAGCCGGTAAATCAAGGGTTGATCTTCGGTCGGCCGGCCCTCGACCACGAAATCCGGCTCGCGCTGGGGAAATTCAACTTCTTTGGCGGGCGCATTCTCGCCGCCGAACCCGCCGTCCAGTCGCGAAAAAACGGTGACGATGCTGGTGAACAGCCTGTCCCCGTTGGAATGAAAAGTGTCGAATTCAGCCACCACCAGCGCGCCTTTCTCCGGGCCTTTGTCATAACAATGCGTAATCGTGCCTTCCGTGGTTAAGGTGCCCTCGGGTGGAATCGGGTTGTGAAAGATCAGCTCCTGCTCACCGTGCAGAACCCCGGCCAAATTCACATTGCTGGTGGCAGCCAGCTCCGGCATGAAGTCATAAAAGGTGGTGATGCCATAGCTGGGTATGACCTTTAAATCTTTTTCATAGCAATAGTCCAAATCGGAAAAACCCGCCCCGACGCCCAGGGCATAAAGGACGGCGTCTTTCCAGGTATAATCCTTGGTGAACGGACCGATCTTTTTACCGATCGCATCAAGGTTGAGCGCCATGTTCGTCCCTCCCCGTGTTTAGTTATTCGTTATTGGTTATTAGTTATTAGTTATTCGATGCGTAGGATTTCAGATACGGCGAAAGTCTATATAAAAAAATGACTAAAATTAAAAATTGCCTAAAATGACTAAAATTGAGGAATTCTGTCCATCATATTTATTTATGAATCAGAAGGTGTGTTAAACATTTTTAATTTGATTTCTACTTGCCCATTCGCGACTTTTTGATTTCAATAAAAAAGACGGAGCGCAGCGACCCCACAATTTTAGTCATTTTTGGCATTTTAGAGCATTTTAGTCATTTTTCGTTGTAAACGCCGGCACCAGAATGAACTTCAAGGTCTCCTTGACGACGTTGATATAGTTTTCGTGGTCGGTGTCCAGCATCGGCCGGAAAAAATTTTCACCGGATATAAAATTCAAAACCGTATTCCAGACCGCCAGGATGCGGGCCTGGGCTTGAATTGAAATGTTCCTTTTGTCCGGGGCCAGATCCATGGCAACGGCGATGTTGGCAATGTGTTCGGATATTTTAATGTCCAGGGTGACGCCGTGGCGGGTTTTGTTGAAATAGCCGAAAAGAATTAAATTGGGGACTTCCGGGTTCGAGAAGAGGTAATCGCACATCATGTCCAGGGCGACTTCAAGGCGCCGGCCCAGGGATTCGCCGCTGACGTGGTGCTCGATTTCATTTAGCTTTCGCTGGATTTCATCGCCGACATCCATCAGCACGGCTTCATAGAGATCCTGTTTCTCGCCCCAGTGATAATACAGTGATGAGATATCAATCCCCACAGTCTTGGCGATCATCCGGGTGGTGGTATCATTGTAGCCGAATTCACCGAAAATTCTGCGCGCCGCCGTCAGAATTTTGGCTTTCATTGAATTAGGATTATTTCGAGCCCTTTCAAGACGTGAAGGCATCCAAGATCATCCTTTTCGTTCCAACGCGCTTCCCAAAGATTTTATTCAATCGAATGTTTCCATCATTTGATGGAAACATATTAACTCTTAACAAAATAACTGTCAAGCGATTAAAGTAAAGGAGGATTGGAGCACTGGAGTATCGGAGTGTTGGTTTATAGGAAGCACCATTTCCGGAAGTAAAGAATCCAATCCCAGAGGGGTGAAGTTTACCTTAGACTCCGAATGGAATAATGGAATATTGGGAAGCGAAAGCGGATGACGATCTGATTTTATATACTGATCCGTGCCATCCTCGTAAAAATAAGACTCGTTCCACTTATCCCAGCTTTCCAACATTCCAGTATTCCATCATTCCGTCCCCACATGCAGCAGGATTTACGGCAATCCCAATTTGGGCGGGACTGACCACCAGGTTTTCTGCGAAAAAAATGGCCGTCAAAATGGTTGGCACACGCATCCCTGAATCGGACTAAAATCTTGCCGGCCGTGCTCGACTAATCCCACAGACTGTTTTATGTTTTTCTTTTAAACCTTTTTATAATAAAGGTTGAAAGGTTCAGGCCTGCCCTGGCGCGACTGCTTCGAATACGCTTGGGTGACGTTAAATCGTTGTGACCGTTGGAATAAAAGCATTCACGTCTGAGCCAGGTCTGGGCCGGGGGTTCACCGTTCCGGGTTGAAGAATCCCCAACCAGCTCATATCGAAGTGATCCTGTCTTCATCTTGCTTATATATCCGATTCAACCAATACGGTATTCGGGACCTTGCTCAATATGGTGAGACGTTTCCATCGGTTGTAACCTTTGAACTCTGAACTTTGAACCCTGAACCCTGAACCCTGAACCTTTGAGCCTTGAACCCTAAACCCTGAACCTTTGAACCCTGAACCTTGAACCCTGATTAGCAGGTTTCTGATGACGGAACTGCAGGATACAATTATTTTCCTGGAAAACGCATGCCGCCGCTTCGGCCGGCGCCATGCACTCAAAGGGGTTGACCTGCAAGTGCGCCCCGGGACCATGTTGGGACTGATAGGCCCCAACGGATCCGGCAAAACAACCCTTCTGAAGCTGATGGCAGGCTTTATAAAAACTACTTCCGGTAAAGTCCGTCTGTTTGGCTATGATCCTTTTATTCATCGCAGGCAGGTCATGCGCCGGGCGCGCTTTGCATTTGCGCCGCCGCCGGTTTACGGTGCGCTCAGTGCCTTCGAACACCTTAAATTTCTGTCGGCCGCCGGCGTGCCCCAAAGTGAACGCAGCGATCGCAGCGAAATTATGCGGGCTTTAGAGACGGTGGGTCTTGCGCATCGTGCGCATGACAAAACCGCTACTTTTTCTTTCGGCATGAAACAGCGTCTGGGACTGGCTCAGGCCCTGTTGCCGTTGCCGGAGCTGCTGGTATTTGACGAACCCACCGACGGTCTGGATCCTCTGGCTGTTGCCGAATTGCGCGGCACCCTCAAGCGCCTTCAGACTGAATACCGCCTCACCGTCGTCCTGTCGAGTCACCTGCTGAGCGAGGTTGAGAAACTGGTCGACACCCTTATGGCGCTAAACGAAGGTGGGGTCATATATTGCGGTACACCCGCCGGCCTGCTGGACGGCGGGCGCCGCATCGAAATGCGTATCGAAGGAGAGCTGGAGGCCGGCATCAGTGTGTTGCGCCGGCATGGCTTTAGTCCGGAGATGAACGGAGACAACCGTCTTACACTGCCTGTCGGCAGTATCCGGCTGCACGAGGCCGCCAGCCTGCTGCAGAAGCAGGGTTTGAGGCTCATCGATTTCCATGAAAAGCGTCCCGGGCTGGCCGACGCTTACCTGCAGCGTCTGAAGGACGACGCCCAACGCTCACAAATTCAAGGCAAATCATAATGTACAGATATCGTAACTTACTTTTAAAATGATTCAACTTTTGGGGACACGATTTAGGTCAATTTGCGGAAAATTGAGGGATTTAGGAATTGAGGGATTGGGGGATTAAAGGATAAAATCAATAAATTTAAAAAGATAGAATTCCTTCAATTCCTAAATTCCTAAATCCCTGAATCCCTAAATTGAACCCATGTCCAATTTTCATGCAATTCCTGGATGTAAAAAGGTTCACATCCATTTTTTCAATCGAAATTCCGAGGTCTGAATGTACTGGCGGTTTGAAACAATCAAGCTCGTTCGATCATGGCGACCGGTGGTGGCAATGGCGGCCCTGATGTTGTTTATCGCCCTGATATTAATGGGGTTTTATACTTACGCCGACAATGAAACCGGCGGGCAGGCAGAATTCAAGTACACTTTTGAGAGCAGCAGTTATTTCAATGGGCTGCTGTTTGCCCTGTACGCGTTTTACTTTGCGGTCCTGATCGTGTTGCCGATCTTTACGGCCGCAGAAGGCGGGGCCCAGCTCACATCGGAAACCGCCGGCGGCACCATTCAATTGCTGCTGGCGCGACCGATATCACGCTCGCGCATCTTTGCAACCAAGCTGGTGACAGCGGTAATCTACCTGGCTATTCTGACGGGCGCCTTTTTAACGGTGGCCCTGCTGGTGGGGCTGGTAGCCGTTGGTTGGGGGGAACTGCGTATTTATCCGGGCGTTCTGCAGATGACCGCCAGCCCCCAGTATTTGACCCAGCAGCAGGCCCTCCGGGCTTTCGTTCTGGCGTGGCCGGCGGCTGTAGTGGCCTTGATGCCGGCCCTGGCCATGAGTTTTATGGTGGCCGCGTGGCTGAAAAGTCCGATCAACGCCGTCGCCGCTTCCGTGGCCGTCTATCTGGTGCTCTACGTGGTCAGTGAAATCCACTTCTTCACCGAACTGCGCCCTTATCTGTTTACGACCTATACCGGCTATTGGCGTTCGCTTTTCCGCCAGCAAATCATGTGGCACGATCTGCTGCAGGACGGTGCTAAATTGCTGGCGTTCACCTTTGCGTTTCTAGCGGCAGCCTACCACCGCTTTCGCGTGCGGCAGGAGAATTAATGCGGGAAAAGATATTAGAGATTATCTTTATCATCCTGGCGCTGATCTTTGCCGCCGGTGGCTATGACATGCATAAAATGGTTTCAGCAGGGTTTCGTCCAACGTCAGGTCGGCCGGATGATCTGCGCATCGTTTCCTGGAATGTGGGTGGTGCCGGCGGGTACGGCGGTCGATCTCTGCCTGACGAATATTTACCCCACATCGCCGCCGTCCTGAAAAAGCTGAATGCCGATTTGATTCTACTGCAGGAAGTTGCCTCGCCCGATCAGGTGCGGCGGTTGAGCCGCCGGCTGGAGGGCCACTGGGAAGTTATAACATCGACGGGCGGCGGCCGTCTGCTGGCAATCCTGGGACAACGCGGCCGCCTGCAAAACCAGGCCGACCTAAAGCATAGCTTTCACACCCTGGCGGCATCCTACCAGCCACCCGGCATGCCCCCGGTGCTGGTGATGAACCTACACGCCGATCCGTATTCAGCCAAAGCACGCAACACCCTAATCGGTCGGACAGTGGACGTTCTCATGAACCGGAATTCCGGCCATCTGAAAATTCTGGCCGGTGATCTTAATCTTGATGTTGACATCGATAAGCGCCGGGACCTTTTTTCCGACAACGAGCATCTCGATGTCGAGACATACAACTACCTGGTCCAACGTCTGGCGGATGTGACCCGCAACACCGGATCCACCGCCGAACCCGATCGCCGCCTGGATTATATATTTGCCGAAGCCGGGCGCGTGGAAGTCATACGGTCCGGCCCCTGGAGGGGCCAACGGGTGGCCGATATGGATCATGACCCGGTCGTGGCCGACCTGCGATTCACAGGAGATTCTTGATTGATTATATGCCGTCTTTATCCGTGCCATCCGGACCGGAAGCCGGTTTGGGCGTTACAACCTGGGACTCAGCATCCGAAACGGAAGTCGGCTCGGATAAAACAACCTGCGATTCAGCAGCCGCCTTTGGTTTGATAATTTCCGTGAGGCCGTTTAGATCACCTGCATTTAATCCAATATCAGCCAATAAGGAATCGATGAGTGGTGCCTGTGAACGGTAGCGAAGTGCGCCGTTCACCACCTGGTCGGCTAAGTTTCCGGGGGTCGGCTCCGCTCCTTCAGTTGGAATCGAGCTGCCGCCGCGTAAACCATCGACCTGAATGATCTTAATACCGTCAATTTTCTCAATCGGTTTAACACTCTCGCGAATGATGTCGGGCAGGTATTTGATTAAAGCCATCCGAATTTGCATCGCGATCTGTTCAGTGGATAAAAGGTTATGGGATTCGTTTAGGGCCCTTTTTCCTTCCGCATCGACAGCATAGCGTTTTTGAGCGGCATCGGCTTTAAGTTTTTCAGCTTCAGCTTCGCCTTCAGCCTTAATGCGATGCTTATCGGCATCGGCATTGGCCAATGTTAAAACGGCTTCCGCTTGATCCTGAGCGGCAGTTTTTTCAGCCTCTGCGGCAACTTTAATTTTTATGGCTTCACGTTCGGCATTCTGCCGCGCCTGTACCAGTTCGACTGCCTTAGATCGTTCTGCTTTTTCTGTCTCCCGTACCGTGACAACCACCTCTTCCTCTTTTACGGCTACAGCCTTGGCACGATCGGCTTCCGCCTGGGATTCAGATTGGGCTTTCGACTTTTCGGCAATGGCAATGGCCCGATCCTGCTCAGCCAGTTCGACTGTCTTGCGGCGGTCGATTTCAGCGGTTTCAATTGCCCTGGCCTTAGAAATATCCTTTTCCCGCAGCTGGCGATCTTTTTCGATTCGTTCTTCCTCGACAATCCTTTCGGCAGATATTTTGGACATGTCCACTTGTTGAGTCGCCTCTATCTCGGCTTGCTCGGCTTCACGTTTCTTCTCAGCTTGCTCTCGCAAAATCTCCGCAGACTGAGCCGCACGGCGTATCTCGATTTCTCTTTGCTGCTCAAGCGTGGCATACTCCTTGTCCCGGCTTATCTCGAGTTTCTTGCGCTCTGCCTCAAGATTTTTATTCCCGATGGCCACTTCCGTGTCCTGTTCGATATCATTGCGCTTTTTACGCCGCTCTTCAATTTCTTCGGTAAGTTTGGTCAGACCTTCCGCATCAAACGCATTGTCGGGATTAAAAAATTCTTTGCTGGTCTGGTCCAAGCCGGTCAAGGAAACGGATTCAAGCTCCAAACCGTTTTTAAGCAAATCCTCTGAAACGGCCTGCTGTACTTTCTGCACAAAATCCACCCGTTGTTCATGGAGTTCCTCCATTGCCATTTCGGCTGCCACCGCTCTTAATGCATCAACAAACTTACCCTCAACCAGTTGTTTCAACTCATCCGGGTTTATTGTTTTCATCCCCAGGGTTTGGGCAGCATTTGCAATCGAATCTTCCGTGGGTTTGACGCGCACATAAAACTCCGCCGTCACGTCGACCCGCATACGATCACGGGTAATCAAGGCTTGATCATTGGCGCGCCGTACCTCCAATCGTAATGTATTCATGTTCACAGGAATAACTTCATGCAAAACGGGAAAAACAAGCGCACCACCATTCATAATGACTCGTTGTCCCCGAAAACCGGTCCTTACAAATGATATTTCCTTGGATGAGCGTTTGTAGAGCCGGGCTAGTATAAGCCCAAGTACAATGAGCGAAACAACAATAATGCCCGCAATAATCAAAATGTTGACAAAATTATATACCATTGAAATAATCCTCCCCAGTTGTTATCGATGTCTGTCGTTAATATGGTCAAGCACCCCCCCCCATAACCAGGTGCTTTGAATCCTCTGCCATATGCCGTAAAGGCAAATGCTCATCAGTGTTTTATACGCTGACACTTCAATCTTGCTGCGGCGGGCTTGGCATGGCAAGAATCAGTCGTCTACCAGGGCATCGCTTTTATTTCTAATCGCCTTGAAAACTGCCCCTCGTTGACTTACCAGTACAACCTGGGTGCCGTTTTCAAACTTCTCATCGATTTCATCCGGTTCAATCATTACGTAATGGGATTGGCCGTATTTATCTTTCAATTTAGCCTCGGCCGGGTTTCCAGGACTGGCGTTACCCAGAGTGACAACTGCGATCCGCCCGATAAAGCTGGACTCGGCAACTGCCTCTGTCTCATCTTTTGGCATAATCTTCCCCAGGATACCACCAAAAATTCTGACAACCGGGATACCTAGCAGTAACGCCGGGATCGATGCAAAAGATCCGGGCAACAGGCCGCCCAGAGTCCTCTGGGCGGCTGATTGAAGTCCCAGCCCAATTAGGCCGAAAGCAGTTAAAAAGATGACCAGCAGCATGATTGCCGGAACTTCCCCGATACGAAGCCAGCTGAGTAATTTTGAAAATGGCCCGGAAGATCCAAAATCCGGGCTATCGATATCAGCATCTATATCAAGTTCCGGCAGCAGGGAATCGATGAAACTGAAAATTCCTGCGCCCAGCAAGGTGGAAGCTCCCTCCAGGAAGGCAATGATCAGCATAACCGCCAGGGCAACGGTAAAGGGCAGGTTTTGAGTTGCTAATAAAAAATTAATCATTTTCAAACTTTACCTTTAATGGCAGCCAGTCGTTCTTGGATACGATTATTGCGGGCTATCTCCTCCAGTTCCGCCAGTTTTGTAGCAGTTTGGCGATCAACAGTTTGTCCTTTGCCGGGGATTCCAGATGCTTTTTCCGCGATTCTTTCAAATGCGGATTCAGCTTTGGCAACCTTTCTTTCAACAACATTTGAACCCTGTACGCCGGAATCAGAAATTGAGGATGGCGATGCAACTTTCTCATTCATGCTTTCACGAAACTGGCGCAGATCTTCCCGCATTTCTCTTTTTTTGGCCTGCAGCGCTGATATATAACCTTCTAATTCTTTTTCACTGTTGGCGCAATCACTAATGGTGGCCTCGAGTACTGGAATCTGTGCTTCAATATCAATTTGTTGGGAAATAGCCGCCTCGGCCAGATCGTCCCGGTTTTCTTTAATTGCAAGATCGATTTTTTCACCAAGATCTTCATGTTTGCGATTTTCCTCCATTAAACGTGAATTTGCGAGGTGTTTGCCGGCAACCACTCGACCCAGTTCTGCCCGCACATCATCGATAGCAGCGTCAATTTCGCGAATGGCTTCGGACATTACGGTTTCAGGTGCGACATTTTCTATCGCGTCGATTAGTGAATTGAAACTGCCGCTGATAATGCGTCCGACTCGACCTATCAGGCCTTCTTTCATTTGGTACCCTCCTTTTTCTTTCTATTTGAGGTAATTGCTATAACTTGGGATAGCTCTAAGATCGGCTCCACCCTTTGGGAGATTGTATCTGTATCATAACAGGGACATCTTTTTGTAACTCCCATCTGTAGAACAGATTCAATGAGCCCAAATACCCGATCTGCAAGTCCCTGCTCCAGACGGTGTAATTTTTCGACTGAGTCTTCGTCCGGACTTTGCGGAGCAGATGAAACGATATAAGCCAGTGCATCCGGCAACCATTCGACTGCGCGTGTTATCAATTCGGAATGTTCATGACTGTCAAGCTCAACTTGTCTAATTGCTTCAATAACAGGCAATACGAGTTCCTGAATCATCTGGAAACACCCACGATAATCCCTGCTTCTTGATCTAAGCCTTCGGGCATCTGCAATAATTGCCCGCAGCTTATCACTGGGGGTGGTTGCCCCATTTATTTTAAGCTGGCTTATAAATTCAGCATCCTCATGGGAGATTCGTGCACTGATCGGGATGGTCTTCGAAGACATAATTGACTCCTAGGTTTTGAATTATATCATTATCGATAGTTAACAACAAATTTAAATTCAAAATAATACAGTTGAATACAATTGTCAACAAATAACTACAAAAAATTGATATGGCATACATCCTATCAGATTCGGCAGTAGAAAATAGTGGAGGCCCGGGTTCGGCACCGTCACGCCGGCGATCTGACAAAAATTTTGAAAATCCAACGATCAGACGATTAGGTCGTAACATTCGGAAATGATATTGTTGAACTCAACTGAAGCAAACAAAAATGGAAGGGTATTTCATAGTTAAAACAATATGAAATAAATTAGCTGACAAGGATTCGGATAGGACGTTTAACGCCTACTCATTTTCTTTCTCGGCTTTTTCGATTAGCTTATTAAGCGTGACATTCAGGGCCCGAATGGATATTTTAATATCATTTAGCTGGTTGATCAGGTTTTCATTTTCACCGGAGCCGGCACGAGGATTGCCGGCTCCGCTGCCGATTTTGCGGGAGATATCGTCCAGGCGAATTCCCAGGGTGACAATGAAATACAACAGTAGTAAAAAGGCAAAATTTTCAGCGTGCCAGTACAGCACCTGCCAGCCGATCACCATAATGACCAGGAAAATGATGCTGGTCCAGAAATAAGGATAGTCTGTGATCCATTTTTTCATTTAGCTTTATCGCGCTCCTCGTCCCTTAGCACCCGGCGCAAAATTTTGCCGACATTCGAAACCGGCAATTCGTCCCGGAACTCTACGATTTTGGGGCGTTTATAGCCGGCCATATTTTCTTTGCAGAATTCAAGAATCTCCTGCTCGGTGGCTGTCTCGCCGGGTTTGAGTTGGACGTAGGCCTTGACCATTTCACCGCTCTTTTCATCCGGCACGCCGACCACGGCCGCCAGGGCGACTTTTGGGTGCTGAAACAGAATATCTTCGACATCCCGCGGGTAAACGTTGAACCCGCCGACCAGCACCATGTCCTTTTTGCGGTCGGTAATCAGAATATAGCCGTCCTCATCCACATGCCCGATGTCACCTGTCAGAAAGTAGCGGTTGCCATTCACCTCGCGAAATACTTTTTCATTTTCTTCCGGCTTGTTCCAGTAGCCCTGCATCACCTGGGGACCGCAGATGCCGATTTCACCGTCTTCGCCCTGGGGCAGCTCCTGGGTACCGCTATCGATGTCCAGAATTTTAATATCCGTGCCGGGTATCGGGAAACCGATCGTGCCGATTTTGCGCTGCTCCTGGTTGGTGGGATTGACGGTTGCAATCGGTGCGGTTTCACTCAGTCCGTAGCCTTCAAAAATAACGGAACCGGTTTTGTCCTCAAACTGCCGGCAAACTTCGGGGGGCAATGGCGCCCCGCCGGAAAAACACCCCATCAAAGAACTCAGGTCGTAGTTGCCCAGATGCGGGTGATTGGTAAAAGCCACAAATATCGTCGGGACGGCCGGCATAACGGTCGGACGGTGTTTCTGGACTATTTTTAAAACCTCGGTAAACGGCGGGTCGCCGGCCCTGGGATCCGGCACACAGATTAATTTACTGCCGGAGGCACAGGCTTGCAGCAAGGCGCAGTTCATACCGAAGCTGTGGTACCATGGCAATACACCTAGGAAGGTGTGGAATCCGCCTTTGCGGGTTACCTCTGGACTGCCGCCGGGCTCGTGCACCAGCCGAATCCACTCGCTGGCCGCGGTCAGGTCGTAGACGAAATTGCTGTGGGTCAGGGCCGCCCCCTTGGGGACACCCGTGGTTCCGCCGGTATAAATAATCAGTGCCAGGTCCTCAGCCGGGTTGATGTCAACTGCCGGCGGCTGGGGGGCAGCAGCGGCCACCACATCATCAAAAAACAGGTGACCGGATTCATAAGACTCGGCCTTGGGGATTTTTCCCAACAGCCCGCCCAGAAAGCCTTTAAGAAACGGCAGGTATGATTTCACACCGCAGATAACCACGGTCTCGACACCCGTGCCCCGGACCGCCTCGACCGTCGTCGGATAAAACAGGGGGTGATCCATACAAAACACGACCTTGGCACCGGCATCATTGAGTTGATAGTTGAGTTCGTTGGGTGTGTACAACGGATTGCAGGTCACACACACGGCACCGGCCTTGAGGATGCCAAAAAATATGGCCGGATAATGGGGCAGGTTCGGCAAAAAGACGGCGACCCGATCACCTTTGCCAACGCCGCGGGAAACCAGGAAATTGGCCACCCGGTCAGCGGTATCTTTAACCTGGGCAAAGGTGCGCACCGCATCGTTGAAAATGGTGTAAGGCTGGCTCGGATAATCCCGGGCGGTGTCGTCAAGTATGGATTGCAGAGGTTTATCGTAATCCGCAACATCCTGCGGAACGCCTTCCGGCCAGTTAGAAGTGGGCCAATTGGTCGCTGCCATCGTTTGCCTCCTTATGCTGATGGTTGAAGAATAGCTGCCAGTACCGTATCGATATCTAATCATTTTTTAACATCAAGGTAGTATATTGAAAACATTCGTGGGTGTCAAATAGGAATACTAGGCCTATCACAAGACTGCATTTGGAAAACGCGGCCCGGGAGGAACAACAAACTCGCTATTTTTAAATCAGGGTTTCAGGTGTCAGGTTTCGGGTGTCAGGGAACCGAAGAGCTAAATCGTTGTGTGAAACTTCATAACATCGGTGCCGAAAAAGGATTGAAGGTCGAACATCGAACATCCAACATCGAACGTCCAATAAGGAATCGTTTCTCTCAATCTCTTTTTAAATAGACAGAATACATTATTCGATGTTGGATGTTCAGCGTTCGATGTTCAATGTTCATTAGTTTCTTTCTCGATCAGACTGGTCGCTCGCGACCAACGACCGAACTGACACCTGAAACCTGAAACCTTCAATTTATCAAAGTACGCTGTAACATAGAAAAAAATGTAGCTTTGGTACGCTTAGGCGACTGGAAAGAGTGCTTGGTAGGCGAATTTACAGGTGTTCAGAAAATTCAGAAAGAATCACATCACGCAGTTTGCGGCCGATGGTCAGCCCCAGATCGATGAACTGGGGCCCGAATTTTTTTCCGGTTTGGGACCGGAAAGTCGATTTGATTTTTTCGAGTCCGGCCATGCCCTTGGGGTAACGGGCCATGAATTTGTCAAGCGGCGGGTTGTAAGCGGATAGCATGTCCCAAAGCGTGTGCGTAAAATTATCCGGCCCCCAGCGAAACTTATCCGCATCATACAGGCAGTCGGATATCAGGATACCTTCGGCAGACTCAATATCAATATTTTCTTTGAAAGCTTCGTGGTTTTGGATGGCCCGGCAGACATCCTCGATTTCATCCGCCTGCAGCGGATAATTTTTTAAAATCAGACCGGCCTGCTCGGCACCGAGTTTGGCGTGTTCTTTTTGTTTACGTTTGATGTCATGCAACAGCCCGGCGCATTGGACGATAACCATCCGGCGTTCCAGTTTTTCCCGGCTGTACCCGGCCGATTGTCCTTCAATGTACAGGATGGCACCGGCATCTTCGGTCACCTTGATGGCATGTTCTAATCCATGTCCGAGATTATCAGCCAGGTTATCACTTAAAAATTGACGTAATTTTATTAAGATTGGGTCATTTTTTAAACAATGCCGGGAGAATTTTGTCGCCTGCAGGTGATCGCGATAAAAATCCGGCGGGGGAAGGTCGGCAGCAATTTGACGGGCCCGCTCACGCAAGCGAGCATAGATCGGTTGCATATTTAGGGATTTTCCGTGAGATGCTGGTTGTTTTTCGGACCAATAAGCAATAAAAAGGCAATTTTTAGCCTTCAATCAAAGCATAGGGTTGGCCGCACACTTTCCAGCCATCGTCTTCCTTGACCACGGTCAGTGTCTCGTCCACCTCGTAGTATTCACCCAGCTGAAAGACTTTTGAAACGATGCCGAAAACGGGGTTAACGGAGCGCAGGCTGCTGGCGGTCAGATGAACTTGGGCTGTATTTTCATCGAGCATCTCAACTTCGACTTCTGTGTGGGCAAGGGACATTCTCATCCAGCGCGGTTTGAAACCGTTGGCGCGGGCCTCATCCGCCACCCGGTTGATATAGTCGCCCACGACATCGGCTTCATCAACGGCGAGTACGTCACTGCAAAGGCGATAGGTCATACACTCATTTTGTTTGAAATAAGCTTTTGAAAATTCCACCGCTGCCTTACCGGGGGAGTCGTGCCGGTCTGCGAAAATTAGTACGACCTGCAAAACAAAAGCCACGATTACAACTGATGCCACCACCATGAGTTTGTTACCGCTGTCCATTAACCCTACCTCCATTATGTTCGGAATCTTTTTATCGTAAGCCGGGTAAGTAACATGGATCAGGCTTGAAGACAAGAATTTTTGGATAGATTTTGCCAGAAGTTCTAAAATGGGTTATAGAACCAGTAGTCATCCTGCAACATTGTGCTTGCAGGAAAAAGCAGCGGCCTGCTCGACAAAGGGACGAGAAAAGGTCGCGCAATCCTACCCGGCACACAGAATCTAACTCGAATCAGGCAGGTGCACATGGTTGAAAAAAAAGAATCGGTATTAGGCCATATCGGCCGGGCTTTTATCTGGTCGGCAAGCGGCATTAAAACCGCCTGGAAAAATGAGCTTGCGTTTCGCGTGGAGGCAATTGTCATCATTATATTCATACCACTGGGAATATGGATGGGAAAATCCGCCTCAGATAAGGCCTTGCTGATCGCATCCTGCCTGTTGATTTTAATCATCGAGTTGCTGAACTCGGCCATCGAAGCGGTGGTGGATCGAATCGGAACGGAGCATCATGAATTGTCGGGACGCGCCAAAGATATGGGGTCCGCGGCCGCCTTTTTCGCCATGCTGACGGCGGGCATCGTATGGGCTTTGATTGCCTATGAACGCTTTTGGGGCACAAGTTAGTATCAAACAAAATTGAAAGCATCTTTAAGCCCAATCTGAATCAAATCCTTTTATTGCTCAGCGTCAAAACCACAGTTCATTCCGACTAAATCACAAATATACACCATTAACGAATAAATTTATCTATTGATTATATTATGCCATTGGCGTATAAAATTATTTATTTGATATATCGTGTTGGCGGTAATTTGAGGAGGACAAATCATGGCAAATCCATTTCGTTTTGGCCAAGTCGTTTCCGGAGAATTATTTTGCAACCGAAAGTCAGAAATTAAGCAGATCGCTCAAAATTTATCGGGTGGGCAGAGTATTGTGTTATACAGCCAGCGCAGGTACGGGAAGACATCTCTAATTTCTGCCGCTTCAGGTGCAATAAAAGTTAAAAAAATCCTTTTCGGCTATGCTGACTTTTTTTCCTGCAACTCAACGGAGAAGATATTAATAGCGATAGCCCGAGCAGCAGCAAAGGCCATTCTCGATGATCTCAAGAGTATTGAAAAGTTTCTAAAAAGTACGACGCATTTCTTTAATCGTATCCGGTTTTCTGTGAAATTTGATACCAATGATGCTGGATCGATTAGTGTTTTGCCCGAATTTTCATCAAAAGCAACATCTATTGACAGTATAGCTGATGCCCTAAACGGTTTGAATACGTACCTTAGCAATAACCAAAAACGCGCCGCCCTGGTTCTCGATGAATTTCAACAGGTAATTAACGTTGATAGCAACCTTGAAGCCGAATTTCGTACGGTCATTCAGCAGCAGGATAGAATTTCATTTGCTTTTCTTGGAAGCCGCATGCATTTACTTAACGATATGTTTATAAATAAAAATCGGCCTTTCTACCATTCAGCTAAAATTATGGAGTTGGGGCCAATCGCAGCCCGAGATTTGGCAGATTTTATAAAGAAAAGATTCAAAAAAATTGGTATATCTATCTCAACACCCATGGCTTTAGGGATTGCGGAAAGAGTCAAGGGGCATCCTGACTATGCTCAAAGACTATGCAGTCATATTTTTGATATTCTGGAAACAAAATCAATCGGCGAAGGGCATATTGAAGAAGGCCTAAAACAAATGCTTATCTCTCTGACGCCATCTTTTAAAGGTGTATTTGAGGAACTGCCGTTGCGAGAAAGTCAGGTATTAACCATCTTAGCTGAAAACGGCCCCCTAAAAACCTTTTCAAGCAAATTAATTCAGGCCTATGATATGGGTACTCCGGCTCTCCACAAAGCATTGTCCAATCTCATTAAAAAAGATTTGATCAATAAGGGAGTAGATAAAAGATATTGTATCGTTGACAACTTTCTATCGGAATGGCTTAGAATGCTATCTAAAGGTGAAGGATTAATTAGCGGATAATGCACTCATCTACCGACTGCTCGGCCAAGGCTTTGAGCTGCAGCATCTCGTCCGGGCTGTATTCGCAGCGGCTGCTATTAAAATATTCCGGGTGCAAAACGTCACCGTTACGAAAGCGCTGCAGGGCATACCGCTTGGCCCCGGCAATCAGTTGAACGATGTTTTCGATGGTTTGGGGGGTCACAATCGGCTTGACACAGGTGGTTCTGAATTCATAGTCCACTCCGGACTCCATGACCAGGGCAACGCTGTCAACAATGGGATCCGGTCGGCAGTGCGGCTTGATAAAGGACCCATAAAGCACCGGGTCGGTTTTGAGATCCATGGCAATGTAGTCCACCATGTTCGCATCGATCAGTTGCTGCAGCACCAGGGGGCGACTGCCGTTGGTATCGAGCTTGACCGGAAAACCGAACGCTTTAATTTTACGGCAAAGGTCCATAAGATCCGGCTGCAGCGTGGGCTCGCCGCCGGAAACGACCACCCCGTCTAAAAAGCCCCGCCGCTGATCGAGAAAATCGGATACCGCCTGCATATCCAATTTATTCGAACAGCTCGATTGCCCCGCGACCAGACCGGGGTTGTGACAATACGGACAATCGAAATTGCAGCCCGCACAAAATATAACGGAGCTAACCTTGCCCGGGTAGTCAATCAGAGAACTCTTTTGTATTCCACCGATTTGCATGCTTTTCTCCAGATATCAGAGGACAGAGGTCAGAGGTCAGAAAAATCCGCAATCCGCATTCCGCATTCCGCATTCCGCAATCGAACCCCTCTGCCCTCCGCCCCCTGCCTTCTGTCCATTGCCTCTATTGTGGGTTTTATTCATTTAAATCCGCAATCCGCATTCCGCAATCGAACCCCTCTGCTCTCCGCCCCCTGCCTTCCGTCCATTGCCTCTATGGTGGGTTTTTATTCATTTAAATCCGCATTCGGCAATCCCCAATCCGCAATCGAATTTAGCTTGCCACCTTAAACGTTCGGCGGTTGCCGTACTCGGCCAGCTTGCCGCTGTTCCACTGCTTGATCGGACGCAGGTAACCGACCACTCGCGAATAAACTTCCGTTTCCGCATCGCAAATCGGGCAGTTGCTTTGCTCCCCATCAAGATAACCGTGGGTTGGGCAGATGCTGAAGGTCGGGGTCAGCGTGAAATAAGGCAGTTTGTAATTGGCCGCAATTTTTTTGACCATGCTTTTGATGGCGTCCTGGTCGCTGACCTGCTCGCCGAGAAAAATGTGCAACACCGTGCCGCCGGTATATTTGGCCTGCAAGTCATCCTGCAGCCTTAAGGTCTCAAATATATCATCCGTATAATTGACCGGCAGTTGGCTCGAATTGGTATAGTAGGGCGAGACCCCGTTCGGAAGATCAGCGTCGTTGGCACAATAGATATCCGGGTAGTTCTTTTTATCCAGCATGGCCAGTCGATAGGAGGTTCCTTCAGCCGGGGTGGCTTCCAGGTTGAAGATCTCGCCGCTTTCCTCCTGAACCTTGGATAAGTAGTCACGGATAAAGTCCATTACTTCCAGGGAAAACTGCTGGCCGTGTTCGGTAGTGATGTCCTCGCCCAGAAAGTTGCGGCAGGCCTCGTTCATACCGATGATACCGATGGTGGAGAAATGATTTTTCCAGAAGCTGCCGGTTCCATCTTTGATATCTCTCAGATAGAATTTGGAATAGGGATACAAATGCTGTTCGGTAAATTTTTCAAGGACCTTGCGTTTAATGGACAGGCTTTTGACGGCCAGCTGTATTTGTTCGATCAGATGGGCGTAAAATTCGGTTTTAATCTGGCTGACATGGCCGATGCGCGGCAGGTTGATGGTCACCACGCCGATGGATCCGGTCAACGGGTTGGCCCCGAACAGCCCCCCGCCTCGCTTTAGGAGTTCCCGGTTATCCAGGCGCAGCCGGCAGCACATGGAGCGGGCATCTTCGGGTGACATGTCGGAATTGACAAAATTGGAAAAATAGGGAATCCCGTATCTCCCGGTCATTTTCCAGATCGGTTCGAGATTCGGATTATCCCAGTCAAAATCAGCGGTAATATTATAGGTGGGTATCGGGAACGAGAAAACACGGCCTTTGGCATCGCCTTCCATCATGACCTCGGCAAAAGCCCGGTTGATCAAGTCCATTTCCGGTTGAAACTCACCGTAGGTTTCAGCCTGATCGACACCCGCCACAATCACGGGCTGATCTTTCAGAATGGACGGCACGTAAAGATCCATCGTGATATTGGTAAACGGGGTCTGAAAGCCGACCCGGGTCGGAATATTGATGTTGAAAATGAATTCCTGCACAGCCTGCTTTACACCGGCGTAATCGAGCCGGTCGAACCGGACGAAGGGGGCCAGCAGGGTGTCGAAATTGGAGATGGCCTGGGCGCCGGCGGCTTCGCCCTGCAGGGTGTAGAAAAAATTGACGATCTGTCCCAGCGCGGAGCGCAGATGCTTCGGCGGCGAGCTTTCGACCTTGCCTTCAACCCCTTTAAAGCCCTGCCTGAGAAGATCCTGCAAATCCCAGCCCACGCAATAAACCGACAGCAGGCTGAGATCGTGGATGTGGATATCCCCATTTTTATGGGCGCTTCTTATTTCCGGCGGGTAAATGCTGTTGAGCCAGTATTCCGCGGTAACGTCGGATGAGATATAGTTGTTGAGCCCCTGCAGGGAATAGCTCATATTGCTGTTTTCACGGACTTTCCAGTCCAGCTTGCTGATATAATGATCCACCAGGTCCACGTTGGCCCGGGTGGCCATCTGGCGAATCTGGGCATGCTGCTCGCGATATATGATATAAGCCTTGGCCGTTTTGTAATAAACGGAATCCAGCAGGACCCGTTCGACGATATCCTGGACATCTTCCACCTCGGGAACCGGTCCCAGGTGCATCTCATGCGCCAGGGTCAAAACTCGCAAGGTCAGTTTGCGGGCTTCTCTTTCCTCAAATTCCCCCGTGGCATGGCCGGCTTTGGCAATCGCGGCCGTAATCTTGGACGAATTAAATTCAACAACACTGCCATTTCTCTTCTTAATTTTTTCAATCACTTCAGGCATCTTCTCCACTTTCCTCGCAATACACCAAGGGCTGAATCCACAAATAAGGAATTTGGCCAGGCCCTCAATGTTTCAGGTTTAGCAAATCAATTATAAAATTAGGTATCGGGACACAAATCTTGCGCTCCAGGCAATGGAACCTGGACACTATAAACCAATGCTGCCGGCTTCCAAACGGCAGTCAATCAGAGATGCGCGTTCTCAGTAATGTAACTGGTCGGAAGTTAAATTCTAAAGAATTGTCGATTTTGCACTAAAAATAGAAAGCACAGCTAATGCCATGATTCGGCTTAAAGCCATGCTGGGTGGGCATCCGCCAATTTAGATGATATGTTGTTTATACCACAACATATTGTCATGTGTCAAATTTTTTTTCCATATATTGTGGATTCAAGTACTTATCTAACCTCAAATCGCACAAACGCCTGCAAGATATTCACTGGATCTGTATTGGAACCTTGACGAATTCGATGAAGTTGGATAATTCGAGCATAAACAATATGCGCAGCATAAAAATTAATCCGCCAAAATCTCGATCTAATATCTGTCTGCGGTGATGAAGAAAAAATTTGGGACACGAGTGTATCGGTTATCGAGGCGGATTAATCAGGGGAGCCAATGTCAACCCGCGCGATTCAGTATTTGAAGCACAAAAAGATTACCTTTGAAATCGTCAGATACGATCATACCGAGAAAGGCGCCAGGTTTGCCGCCAGTGCAACCGGATACCGCCTGGAGGCGACGGTCAAAACCCTGGTTGTGGATCTGGGAGATAAGCGTTACAGCCTGGTTTTGATGCCGGGCGACAAACAGCTGTCCATGAAGCTGTTGGCAAAAGTATGCGGGGTTAAACGGGCATCCCTGGCAGACATCCCAACCGCCGAACGCATTACCGGCTATCTGGTCGGCGGCATCAGTCCGTTTGGGGTCAAGAAAATAAACCTTCCCGTCATCATGGATGAAGGTGCTTTGAGATTTGATAAGATTCTGATCAATGCCGGCCGGAGAGGCACCATGCTCATGCTCGATCCGGCTGATGTCAGAGTTACCCTGGTCTGCAAGGTTGCGAAAGTAGCTGACTCGTAGTTCTACTTTATCACAACATTCGAAACAATATTTATAAAAAAAAGATAGAGGAAAGCGATTCCTTAATTTTAGTCATTTTAGGCAGTTTAGATCATTTTAGACATTCGTTTATGACAATGCCTGAAACCAATCCTGAAATCGGTCATCCTTGAATTGAATAATATTGTCCATCAACTCCATCACCTGTTTGGTGATGGGACCGGTTCCGTCAAATTCACGATTCTCCAGGCGGGTAATCGCTTCGACTTTTATCCCGGTGTGGGCCGTAAACACTTCATCGGCTGCCAGCAGTTCTTCGGCGGATATCGGCACCTCTATAACAGGAATACCGACCTTGGGCACCGCCTGCAGAATGGACATCCTGGTTATACTTGAAAGGACCCGGCCCAGGGGCGGTGTTTTGAGAATCCCGTCTTTGACCATAAAAATCGACTCGATGGAGCCCTCTGCCAGAAATCCGTCCGTGCTCAACATGATGCCGATATCGAAGCCCCGCAGATTGGCATCCCGGCGGGCCAGATAACCGTTGAGATAATTGGAGCAGGCCTTGGCACCCACCGGAACCGTTTCAGGATGGATCTTGCGCCATTTTGACAGACAGGCCGACAAGAGTTGGTGTTGATCGAGCGCCAATTCCTCGCTTTGCGGGATGGCAAAGATGGCCAGGTCCAGCTTCGAATCCAGCACTAAATTAATTATGGCCTCTTCGCCCCAGAAGGCCAGCATTTTTACGATTCCTCGGCCTAGATGGTTCACATTTACCGTGGTTTTTACGGCTTCGACGATTTCTTCAGTCGAATACGCCAGCTCCATTCCCAGCAGCTCGGCACTTTTCATCAGCCGCTGAAGATGCTCGTCCATTCTGAACGCGGCCGGTCCCATCGGCCCGACATGCACCCCGAAAACATCAAAAATTGCCGATCCCCGGGAAAAACCGTGGGATAAAAGCGGCACGGTAGCCGCCTGCCAGGGAATAAGTTCTCCGTTCATCCAAACTCTGGAATCGTTTGTCATACCCACCTCATTTCTAGTTAGTGCCTGAACGAAAAGTGGCCGTTTTTCCAGTTAGCCCGGCCGCTAATTATCACTCATTAAATTACTGCCGTTCAAAACGATGGCGAACAATAGCAAATCAATATTTAGCAGCGTTTTCTCTAAA
>Ga0209678_1000088_pt1 | contig 36273 bp, 30 predicted proteins | sample WorMetilvaeELBA1_FD_187404 | JGI IMG/M metagenome (GOLD analysis project Ga0209678, IMG submission 187404) | Marine gutless worms symbiont microbial communities from Max Planck institute for Marine Microbiology, Germany - Olavius ilvae ELBA.1... ...
ATTGAAGATTGAAAATTGAATATTTGTTGAATCGCTTCGCTCTATCTTTTTTATTTAAATCGATAGCGGTCCTAAGATATTCAATCTGGCTATGGCATAAATCATGCGCAAACATGATGTGATTTCAATAAATAGGCACTAATCCGGACAAGCCGGTTTGAGCGAAGTGTAAATCCCTGCTTTATCGGGGAACCAAAAAGAACGGATTAACCACGAAAGCACGAAAGGACAAAAACACGAAAAAAGCGAGATAAATTTCGTGCTTTCAATATTTCGTGCTTTCGTGATGAAAATGTTTCGTTATAACTATAGAAATCCTTGCGCATTTTGCGGTGATTGAGATCTAAGATCGCAAACATTCGCGTTAATCCGTGCTATTCCGCGGCAAATTAAATTTTCGCTACAAAAAATCTTCCCGGATCGGTGTAAAGGCATCGATCAGGCGTACGTGTTCGGTCAGCAATTGCACCGCATGGGGCACGTTCGGCGGCACCATGCACAGGTCGCCCGGGCCCAGGCGCGTGGGTTCACCGTCAAGATAGAAGATAATCTCTCCAGCGGCCACATAGGAAACTTGTTCGTGGGGGTGCGAATGGGGCGGATCCGGCTCGGTCGTCGGTCCGTCGCGAAAATCGATAACCGCCAGCATTAAATTGCCGGTGTTGGCTAGATAGCGCGTCCGGCCCGGGGCAAATGCATCGGGTGTCTGCTTGGATTCTAGTACGGTTCCCATAATTTTTTCTCTCTATCCATCCATCATCGGGCTTAATTCCCAACCCGGATAAACCGGAAATATTAGCCACAAGGCACTAAGACACAAAGAAAAAAAATTTAATAAAAAAACTTCGTGTCTTGATGTGATTTCAATAAATTGTCACTAAGGTCATTTTTTTATCACTAATTTTTTTCCGAAACAATGTCAATCCTGTATACCCCTGTGCTGCTCTCTGCTGAAATTCATTGGCATGTGGCCGGCGAGATTGGAAAAAAATTACTGTTGACAATAAAGTTGGCTTTCGTTATCCCGATAGGTAGTGATTCCAACCTAATAATTCTGCTTTGTCACATTTTCAGCACAACTACTTTCTATTTGCGGTCTTTTAATTTTTAATAGAGTCTGGCTGTTTTTCATCTAAACTAACCCTAATCAAATGGAGGTGGCAGAAATGAAAAAACTGGGCATAGTATTGTTGACGGTGTTTATGGTTGCTTTGGGTTTGTCCGCCATGGCGGCTGATAAAATGGTGATCAAATCCAGCGATGTGCACGGAGACGGGTACCCGACGGTGGAAGCGATCAAATACATGGGGGAGTTGCTGGATAAATGGACCAACGGTCGCTTGACCATTCAAGTATACGGCTCGATGCAACTGGGCGGTGAAAAAGAAGCCCTGGAGCAGGTGCAGGTCGGGGCCCTGGAGATGACCCGGGTCAGCGTTGGTGTCGTGGGGCCGATCGTGGATGAATTCAATGCCTTCAACCTCCCGTTCGTGTTTCGCAGCGCCCAGCACATGTATGATGTCACAGACGGCGAAATCGGCACCGAACTGTTGAATAAACTCGAAAAAGGCGGACTGATCGGGCTGGGCTACATGGATGCCGGTTCGCGTTCATTTTACAACAAGGTTCGCCCCATTACCCAGCCGGCAGACCTCAAGGGGCTGAAGATTCGCGTCATGCAGAACCCGATCTTTGTGCAAATGGTCAATTCGATGGGGGGCAACGGCACGCCGGTGGCTTTCAACGAGCTCTACACCGCCCTGCAGACCGGGGTCGTGGATGGGGCGGAGAACAACCCGCCGACAATCATCGAGCACAAGCATTACGAGGTGACCAAGTACTACAGCCTGACCCAGCATCTGATGGTACCGGAGATTTTTGTATTTTCCAAAAAGATCTGGGACAAAATGTCACCACTTGACCGGCAGCTGATCCGCAAAGCCTCCGCCGCCTGCGTCATCAAGGAGCGCGAACTGTGGGCTGCAAAAGAGGAAAAAGCCTATGCCGAGCTCAAAAAAATCGGATACAGCGTCAACGGCAACCTCGACAAAGAGCCGTTTATCCAGGCCACCGAACCGGTTCGCCAAAAATTCGGCGGCAAGTATTCCGAACTGATCAAAAGAATCCAGGCGGTGAAGTAATAGCTAGCCGGTTCGGTAATATCAAGCGTTCTTTCAGGTCGTTGTATTTATGCGGTGATCCCAATTAGATCTTAGATAAATTTCGGATTTTGGATTTTAGAATTTGGATTGAAGGTCCGCCTCGATTCGACTGCCGTTCGACGGGCTCAGGCCCCGAGCAAGTCGAGGAGAGCTCATCGCCGGTCGGCGGATCGATTATAATAAAAATAGATAGAGCAGAGCGATACCACAAATCCGCAACCCGCAACCCGCAATCCGCAATCCAAAATCATTTTTTAATGGGCCGGTGTAACTCTGCGTCCGACTATACCGGCCCTTTTTTATCCGGAGAATGTCGATGGCAAAGGCTTATGTAAAATTGATGGACGTGCTTTATTTTATCTGTGTGTTCATTGCCGGGTGTGCACTGGTGATCATGAGCACCATCATCGCCTGGGGCGTGTTTACCCGCTACGTTCTGGGATCCGGATCATTCTGGCCGGAGCCGATATCCATTTTTCTGGCAATCCAACTGACTTTTTACGGGGCGGCCGCCTGCTACCGGGCGGGCACGCATATCAGCCTGAAAATGTTTGTGGAGTTGCTGCCGCCCTTCCTGAAACGCTGGCAGCACTATCTGGTGGATCTGCTGATGGCCACGATCTGCCTGTTTATGGTGACCTATGGCGCCAGTCTGGTAAAAACCACCTATTTTCAGGCCTACCCGGAGTTTCAATATATCCGGGTGGGCGTCGCGTATTCAGCCATCCCGATCGGCGGATTGATAACCCTGCTGTTCGTGATCGAAAAAGTATTTTTCAGCCCGTCTCTGGAATCTGCGAAGGAGGATAAAGTCTGATGGGGGGCACCTTTGGGCCGTTGCTATTGATTGGGAGCATGCTGCTGCTGGTGGTGCTGGGCGTGCCGATTGCCTATGCCATCGGGATTGCCTCGCTGATCACCGCCCTGTATGTCGGGATTCCTCTGGAAGCCATATTGTTGAAGGTGTCCGACGGGGTGGATAACTTCTCTCTGCTGGCAATTCCCTTTTTTGTATTTGCCGGCGCCCTGATGGCCCAGGGCGGCATGGCGTGGCGCCTGGTCAATTTTGCCAATATATTTGTCGGCTTCATCCGGGGTGGTCTCGCCATGGTAAACATCCTGGCCTCGATGTTTTTCGGCGGAATTTCCGGATCGTCGGTTGCGGATGTGTCCTCGATCGGCTCGATCCTGATTCCGATGATGAAAAAAGAGGGCTACGACGACGAGTTTTCGGTCAACATCACCATTACATCGGCCACCCAGGGAATCGTCATCCCCCCCAGCCACAATGCGGTGATCTACTCCTATGCAGCCGGCGGCGCGGTTTCGATCGCATCGCTGTTTCTGGCGGGATTCATCCCGGGCGTGATGATCGGGCTGTCGCTCATGGTGTTGTCGTTCATCATGTCGACCCGGCGCAATTATCCCAAAGGTAAAATGGTGCCGCTGCGCGAGGCTGTCCGGACGTCCGGTCAAGCTTTTCTGGGTCTGGTAACAGTCATCATCATCGTGGGGGGTGTCATCGGCGGCATCTTCACGGCAACCGAATCTTCGGCCATCGCCGTGGTCTACGCCTTTTCCGTGACATTGTTCGTGTACCGCGACTTCAAGTTTCGACAACTTCCGGAGCTGCTGCACGGGGTGGTCAAAACAGTGTGTATCGTCATGATTCTGATCGGTTTTGCGGCCGGGTTTGCCTACCTGATGGCCCTGATGCAGGTTCCGGCCAAGGCCACGAAATTTTTCCTGAGCATCTCGGACAATAAATACGTGATACTGGCGCTGATCAACCTCATGCTGCTGGTTCTGGGCACAATCATGGACATGGCGCCCCTGCTGTTGATCTGTACGCCGATCATGCTGCCGGTCGTCAAAGCATTCGGGGTCAGCCCCATTCATTTCGGCATTATCATGATGCTGAATCTGTCCATCGGGCTGGTTACGCCGCCGGTGGGCTCGACGCTTTTTGTCGGCTGTGCCATCGGTGACGTGTCCATTGAAAAAGTTTCGCGGGCGCTGTGGCCTTTCTGGCTGGCGATGTTCACCATATTGATGCTGGTAACCTATTTCCCGTTTTTTTCGATGTGGATTCCGACCGTATTCGGCCGGTTTTGAGCCTTCCCGGAAGTTGGTCAAATACCAAGCGAACATAGAACATCCAACGTCCAACATGAAACATTGAATGCTGATGCCGCTCCCCTACGAAATTTACTTCATCTGGATACTCGTTCAATATTGACAATGTTCGAGATTTTCATATTTTTCAGCAACCCGTCCCCAGCCTTGCGGCCGATAAATAGCATTAGGTCTGAGATGTTATACCAAAATGAAATTAAAATAGGATAATATTTAAAAATAATTTTAAATAGTTAAATTTATTTATTCCTAATATGAAAAAAAGATTGACAATTAAATAAAACGGTGTAGTTTATTTCACAATACCCTTGATAGATTTGAATAGGACCTCACTCGACACTCTGCACCACCGCGATTGCCCTATCTAGGGTGGCACACATTCCTAATCAGGTGCGCGATCCACTTACCGCACCGGCAACTATTTTTTTACGTCGTATCGCAATCACTACTTTCCAAACTCTCGTTTACGGGTGATTTCCCGCCTGCCAAAGGAGGAAAAAATTGAAATATAGAAAATTCGGTTCGACGGACATCGATATATCGGCGATTGTCATGGGAGGCTGGGCGATCGGCGGCGGCTACACCTGGGGTGAACAAGATGAGAAAGACTCCCTGGATACAGTCCGGGCCGCCGTTGGCGCGGGCATCAATATGTTCGACACGGCGGAATTTTACAACGACGGGTTTGCAGAAGAGATCTTGGGAAAAGGTCTTGCCGGACTGCGCCACCAGGTGATGGTAGCGACGAAAGTCTGGCCTGAAAATCTAACGGCGGATAAATTGATCCAGGCTTGTGAGGGCAGCCTGAAACGATTGAATACCGACTATATCGATCTTTACCAAATTCACTGGCCGAATTGGGATGTGCCGCTGGAAGAATCCTTTGGTGCGATGGAAAAACTCAAGCAGGCCGGCAAAATACGATTTGTGGGCGTGAGCAATTTCGGGGTGCGGGATTTGACCGATGCGCTTGACTGCGCTGAAGTGGTCAGTGACCAGCTGGTTTACAGCCTGCTGTTCAGGGCCATCGAATTTGAAATCCTGGACAAATGCCAAGCGGCCCGGGTTGGGGTGCTGGCATACAGCCCGTTGGCCCAGGGCCTTTTGACGGGCAAATTCAAGGGGCCGGATGAAGTGGATGATGAACGCGCCCGGGTCAGATGGTTTTCCAAAAATCGTGTGGGGACGGTTCACGACAGTGATGGCTGCGAACAGGAGGCTTTCAAAGCCGTTGAAAAAATCCGCGACATCAGCGCCGGCATCGGGGAGCCGATGGCCAACGTGGCCCTGGCCTGGGTCCTGCAGCAGCCGGGAGTAACCGCGATTCTGGCCGGTGCCAGAAAACCGGATCAGATCATTGGCAATGCACGCGCGGCGGACCTGGAATTGACGGAGGAGACATTAAAAAGCCTGAGCGATGCCACGCAGGAAGTAAAAGAGAGCATCGGCGCCAATGCTGACCCCTGGCGAACCGCATCACGCATCCGCTAATTAATCCGCCCAGAGAAATAGCATAACCAGGGGTTTAAAGTTGTTCTTTGAAAATTGAAGAAAGTTTTAAGATCGAAGCCGCAGCGGATTAATTACTTTATGCTGCGCAACTTATTCTCACTTCAGCTTCTTGTGAATAAAAATATTAAAAAATGGCAACTGCAATCTTTCAATTTATTAATGAACAATTCAGTAAGCATTCGCTATTCGGCGCTTATTTATCATGATGGACTAACTATTTTCCCATCCGGTCGACCTCTGGAGAACTAATCGATATTCGTCTGGAGGGGAGCAAATTTGAAACTAGTTCGGGCCCTTTTCCGTATTCGGAGGGGCACTGGTTAAAATAGAGCGGGGTTATCGACGATTTTATGGAATACTCAACCATTTATCAGAAAATAAAGCAGCTGCGCTTGAAACGAAAAATCACCATCCAGGATTTGAGCGCCAAAACCGGGCTGACGCCGGGCTACCTGTCAAAAATTGAAAACAGCGAGAAGCCGCCACCCATTCCAACGCTGGTCAAAATCGCCTATGCCCTGAACGTTCACATATCCTATTTCTTCGAGGAGGACGGCGAGGCGGAAGAAGGGCCGTCACTGATCCGCCTGAATGATAGAAAAGAAATCATTGGTGACTACACCCACCTGGGGTACCGCTACCAGGCCATCGTCAAGAAAAAAGCCAATGAACGCATCAAACCGCTTATTATCGAGCTGCCCGGCAATTCGGATCCTGAAAAAATACCGTACAACTATCACGACGGCGAGGAGATGATTTATGTTTTAGAGGGCAAAATGATTTTTTACTACGGAGATGAGCAATATCTGGTCGAAGCCGGCGATTGCCTCAACTTTAATCCGACGATTCCGCATAAAGTGGTTGCGGCTGATAAAAATAAAACGGCAAAAATCATATCTGTACTTTCACTCTGAATTTCTCATTTTACCTTTATCAGAGAGCTATAAATAATGCGATGATCAAGTTCCAAGCACGTATGACAAACAACGATTAATGCCTAATTGAGCATTTATCGCTCAAATAGGGTAACCGCCAACGAAGGGAGGATCATCATGGCAAGCAAGGAAATTACCCGTCGAAATTTCATTAAAAAAGCAGGATTAACGACACTGGGGGTCGGCACCGTTTTTTATGGACCCTGGAAGCACAACCGGGTGTACGCCTCTCAAACAGACAAACCGATATTGATCGGCATGACGTCGGACGCCAGTGGCCAGTTTGCTAACAGCGGGGCCTCTGACCGGCGTGGCATGCTGATGGCCATTGACGAATTTAACCAAAAAGGCGGTGTCCTGGGCCGCAAGATCGAAACCATGCATATCGACACGGAAACCACGCCGGCCACCGGCAGCCGGGTGGCCGAGCGCATGATCACCCGCAACGAGGTCAACTTTTTGATCGGGGCCTTGAGCTCCGGGGTGGCAAATGCCATCTCCCAGGTGGCCCAGAAATACGGCGTTGTCTATATGAACAGCAACTCCAGTTCGCCGACGGAATCCGGCAAAAACTGCCACCGGGTGAAATTTGTCTGGGACGGCAACGGGACCAATTTTGCCAAGGCGGCCGTCAAAAATGCCATCGATAAAATTGGTGATCGATGGCTGTTGCTGACCAACGACTACGTCTGGGGGCACAATAAGTCAAAATCCACCCGCAAGCTGGTGGACGGTTTCGGCGGCACAATCATCGATGAACTGTTCGTCCCCCAGGGCACGCGGGACTTCACCTCCTACCTGCTGAAAATCCAGCAGATCAAGCCGGACGTGGTGGCGGCCGCCGTGGCCGGAGACGACTCCAAGGTGATGCGCCAGCAGGTTGCGCAGCTGGGTATGGTGAAAAAGCCGGCCTGGATCAACAACCAGCAGGACTGGCCCGATATCTACGGATTGCCGCTGTCCAACCTCTTCGGCGTTTTCGGCACCACCTGGTACTACGAACTGGATCTTCCGGGGGTCAAGGAATTTGTCCAACACTATCGCAAGATGTATCCGGACACCGCCATGCAGGCGCCCGGCAATGTGTTCTACAACGGCTATATGTGCACCAAAGAATTGTTGAGCGCCGTTGAACGGGCCGGTACCACCAACAACATCAAGGTCATCAAGCAACTCGAAGGCATCAAGGTTTCGGCGCGGGATCGGATGCAGCATCATGACGCCTACATGGGCCCCAACCACCAGATGCAGCAGACCGTATACCTGGCCACCTCCAATGACGAGGCCGCCTGGAAAAAGGATAAAAACGCGCTGTTCAGGATATTAACCAATGTCGATCCGAAACAGGTTGAGGACGCGGATGCGATGGCCGCCTGCAAGATGGAGTCTTATGCGGATACGCCGACCTATGAGGGCTGAGCTAAATAGAGGACTGAGCGACGAGGACTGAGGACTGAATTAAAAAGAGGACTGAGTAACGAGGACTGAGCAACGAGGACTGAGCAACGAGGACTGAGCAACGAGGACTGAGCAACGAGGACTGAGGACTGAGTTAAAAAAAGAGGACTGAGCAGCAGGGACTGAGTACTGAGTTAAAGAGAATTCGGGCGATGGAAACAGCATTCCCCTCAGCCCTCAGTCCTCAGCACTCATCACATCTTCACCGATGCCGAACGCAGTGACTCTACCGATAGTTTAGTGCCGGGGTAATGGAGTGCTGGAGAATTGGAGTGATGAAGAACTGGAGTGCTGGAGAACTGGAGTGATGGAGTATTGGAGTGTTAGATGAAAATTTGACAACAATTTTTAACGATTAGGCAAGTTTTCGTTCAACCACTAGTTAATGACGAAGCGACCCTACTCCGCCAAATTGGCTACGAAGGCCGAGAGAGATTCCATCCTTCGTCATTCGATATTCTGCGGTTCATTCTGCCCTGGTTATGCGGTTCGCTTGTTATAAAATCGATAAAGCGCGGCGTCATCTATATTCAACATTCGATGTCGGACGTTCGATGTTGGACGTTCAATCTGCTCGACGTTCAATCGGTTCGCTGTTCAACCAAGTTTGATGAAAACCTAATTGAAGGTAATTCGCTAAAATGGACTTTTTGCTAAATCTTTTGCCCTATATCGTAAACGGCCTCAGCCTGGGACTTTTATTTGCACTGATCGCCCTGGGGTTTATGCTGATCATTGGCGTGATGGAGTTGATCAATCTGGCCCATGGGTCCTTGTTTGCCCTGGGCGCTTATCTGGCCATGGTGGTCATATCGCCCCATGTGCCCTGGCTCGGTGCTTTCGGAGCCTGGTATCTTGGCTTGCCGATCGTTTTGCGGTATGTGCTGGCGATCGTACTCGCCCCCGCCCTGGTCGCCATGGTGGGCATGGCCATCGAAGTCTGTCTGCGCCCGACCTATGGCAAGGACCCCCTTTACGGTCTGCTGCTGACCTTCGGCGCGGCGCTGGTGCTGGAGGAATCCATCCGGGTCGTATGGGGATCGGCCGAGCAGATGCTGCAGGTGCCGCAAACCCTGATGGGACCTTTTTTGTTGGGGGGGATGATTTACTCCAAATATCAGTTTTTCGCCAGTATCTTGGCCATCCTCATCATTGCGCTGGTTTGGCTGTTTTTGGAACGTACGCCTTACGGTGCCATTATCAAGGCCGGCGCCCATGACTCTGAAATGGTCCGTGCCCTGGGTATCAACCTGACCCGCCTGCGCCTGTTTGTATTTGGTTTCGGAACTGCTCTGGCGGCGATCGCCGGCATAATTATGTCGCCGATCTGGGGGCTGCGGCCCCATGTGGGGGTGGATGCCGTTATCCCCGCCTTTCTGATCATCACGCTCGGCGGAGTGGGCAGCTTTTTCGGAGCCGTTATTGCCGGCATCCTGGTTGGACTGGCCGTGGGCATTACGGCCGGATTTGCTTCCGAATGGTCCCTGCTGTCCATGTACTTGCTTTTAATCGCAGTGGTGACCTTTAGAACGCGGGGGCTGTTCGGCAAAAAGAGCGTATTGGAGGGATAAATTAATGGCTGACTTCGGCGGGCGCAGCGGTGGCTGGATTACACGTGAGATGGTGATTGCGTTTGCAGTGATCTTCAGTATTCCATTGTGGATCGAGGCAATCGGACTTTACCAGTATCTCGGCGTTGAAATCCTGATATGGATGATCTATGCCCTTGGATTCAACCTCCTATTGGGGTATACGGGCAAGCCTTCCTTCGGTCATGGTGCCTATTTCGGGATTGGGGCCTATGCCTTCGGACTGGCCCAGCAGCATTTGACCGTCAATTTATGGTTGGGGATTGCCCTGTCTATCCTGGCCGCCACCCTGGCCGGGGCCATGGTGGCCGCCTTCATCTCCCATCGGCGCGGTATATACTTTGCCCTAATGACAATCGCTTTCGGACAGGTGTTCTGGTTTGCGGCCGTTAAGTGGCATTCCGTTACCGGCGGTGAAGATGGCCTGCAAAATATTCCCCGGCCGGACGTCTTTTCGATCAGTCTCAAAGACAACGAAGCCCTTTTTTATCTGGCCTTTTTCTTTTTTTGCATCGTGGTAGTTGCCCTGTGGCGACTGATCCATTCGCCTTTCGGCAAAGTCATCAAAGCCATTAAGCAAAATGAGATGCGAGCCGGTTTTATCGGCTACAATGTGCGATTTTTCAAGTTTCTGGTATTTACCATTTCGGCGGGAATTGCGGGGCTGGCCGGGGGCCTTTTTGCCATGGCCCAGGGCAGTGCCTATCCGGATGTCATGAGCCTGCACGTATCCGGCTTGGTCGTGATGATGACCCTGATCGGCGGCGGATTCGTCAGTTTCTGGGGCCCGGTGCTGGGAACCGTCATTTTCTTTCTGGCCCGTGACATCCTGGGCGTGCTGACCGAAACCTGGCTGCTGTGGTACGGCCTGATGTTTATCGTGGTGGTGATCTATAAGCCCGAAGGGCTGGCGGGCATCTGGCAGGATCTGAGCCGCTCGAGAGGGTCCCAAAAAGAATCAGTGGCGACTGGCACGCTCAATTCATCAGGCCCTTAGCAGCGTTTTGTTGACAATAGGTTGCAAATAGCGGATGGTTTTCCGCCGCAGGCGGATTAGGGGTCAGCGTTGCCGCCGGCCGCGAGCGTCCAGTCTGATCGAGAAATAAACAGTGCCAAACCGGCGCAGTTTCTTATGAGCACATCCTTCGTTTCGTACTCGTCCTCGTGCTCGTCCTCGTTCTCGAAGCTTCTGAGCCGCTTTCAGTATCGAGGACGAGTACGAGTACGACGACGAGCACGATTTGAAAACCCTGTTTTGGAGTTAATTTAAATGTTTCATAAGATGTGTCAGGATTCAGCACTTCAACTGCCTGACACCCGAAACCGTCTATCAAGCATTGGAAGGACCGGTTCAGGTTAATCGGGATCAGGGAGATTGTGTATGGCTGCAACACCTCTGTTTGAAGCGCATCATATTCACAAACGGTTTGGTGACCAGGTCGTGCTGGAAGAAATCAACCTCGCTTTCAAGGAGGGTGAGCTCAGCGGTATCATGGGACCGAACGGCGCCGGCAAGACAACCTGCTTCAACGTGCTGACCGGCCGCTATAAACCCGATCGGGGGCAGGTCATTTTCGCCGGCGAGCCCATTACCGGGCTCCCGCCGCGGGTGATCGCCCGCAAGGGTGTTTCACGTTCCTTTCAGTTAATCAACTTATTCGATGATTACTCAGCCCTCGAAAATGTGCTGATCGCCATACCCCAGGTTAGAGATTGCGGTTATAATATGGTCCGCAATATAGAGCAGGACACGGCGGCCATCGATAAAGCGGCCCAAGTGCTGGAACGGGTGGGGCTGAAGGGCAAGGAGAATGAACCATCCGACCAGCTTTCGTACGGCGATCGCCGTGCTTTGGAGATCGCCGTGGCCCTGGCCACCGAACCCCGCATCCTATTTCTGGACGAGCCCACCTCCGGCATGGGCCTGGAGGCCATGGCGCGGCTGGCCGAGCTGATGCAGGAACTCAAGCGCACCTACACCATGGTCATCATCGAACACGATATGAAGTTTCTGTTCGACCTGGCCGATCGAATTTCAGTCGTTCACTGGGGGCAGGTGATTGCCGAAGGAACTCCGGATGAATTGCGGGCCAACAAGTGGGTCCAGGCGTCGAACTTAGGAAAACTGGTATGATTCTCGAGCTAAACCAAATCAACACTTTTTATGGCGAAACCCAGGTGCTGTATGATGTTTCACTGGAAGTGGGCCGCGGTGAGATCGTCAGCCTGCTGGGGCCCAACGGCGCCGGCAAGACAACGACCTTGCGTTCCATTTTAGGACTGACGCCGGCCCGCCAGGGTGCCATCCAGTTCGATGGTCAGGATATTACCGCTAAAGCCACCCATGAAATCGCCCAAAAAGGAATCGGCTGGGTGCCGGACGATCGTCGCATCTTTCCAACCCTGACGGTGAGCCGCAATCTGTCGATTGCCCGCAAGCGCACCCGTTTTAGAGCCTGGGAATTGAAGGAAACCTTTGAGATTTTCTCGGCCCTGGAATATTTGATGGATCGTGAGTGCGAGAACCTGTCTGGTGGTGAAATGCAGATGGTGGCGATTTCCAGGGCCCTATTGGGGTCTCCGGGACTGGTGCTGTTTGATGAACCGACCCAGGGGCTGGCGCCCAAGGTGGCCCAGGATGTCATGGCGGTGATCCAACGCCTGAAGCAGGAGCAAATTTCAGTCCTGCTCGTCGAACACAATGCGCACAGTGCCCTTGCCGTCAGTGATCGGGTTTACATAATGGACCTCGGCCGCATCGTGCATGCGGGACAGGCCTCGGAACTGCTGGCAGACGCTGTGCTGCGCCGAAAGCTGTTGGGGATATAGGGATTCAGGGATATAGGGATTCAGGGATTTAGGGATTTAGGGATTTAGGGATTTAGGGATTTAGGGATTTAGGGATTCAGGGATTTAGGGATTTAGGGATTCAGGGATTTAGGGATTCAGGGATTTAGGGATTGAGGGATTTAGGGATTCAGGGATTTAGGGATTTAGGGATTTAGGGATTAAAGGAATTCTATCTCCTTTAAATTATTGACTTTAGCCTATAATCCCTCAATTCCTCAATCCCTCAATTTGGCGTCAATAGACATAGATAGTGTCCAAAAAATTTGACTCATTTTAAAAGTAAGTTACGATATCTGAACCTAAAGGAGCCCCCTATGAGTGACCCATCACCGCTGCTGGTTGTCGATAAACTGCGCAAGGTGTATACCCGCGGTCTGTTGAACAAACAGGTGACATTTCAACTGGAAGCCGATTTTACGATTGACGGGCCGGCGATTGTCGGGATGATGGGCCCCAACGGGTCGGGCAAGACAACCCTTTTCGAGCTCATCACGGGCAGCAACCGCCCGAACAGCGGCCGGGTCTTATGTCTGGGGCATGATATCCACGGGGTCAAATACCGCGAGCGCGATCGCCTGGCCATTCATTACCATCAATCCTACCAGGTGCGCCATTTTTCCCGCACCCGGCCATCGTTCATGCTCGAATCTGCCGCAACATCGTATCCCATGATCCACCTGTTCGATGAGCCGCAGTTCAATACCCAGGACGGCTATATCGGTTTTATGCTGGATTTTTTTAAAAAGCTATACAATGAGGGGCGCCTGGTGTTTGTCTGTCTGCATCCCAATGAACCCGTCCATATCGAGATCATGCGGGAAATCTGCCAGAATTACATTTTCGTGTATAAGGGACAGTTAAGTCTCATGACTGATTTTGACACCTTGATTGCCAATTCTCAGGTCAGGGATTACTTAGGCCACTTAACCCAAAACATAAGTTTGAACAATGACTGATGATAAACAAAAACTCGCGCTGTTGACAGGTGCCGCCGGTGTTCTCGGTCGTGAAATCGCCCGGGGATTGGCTGCAGACGGCTACCGGGTGATATTGGTCGATCTGGACGGCAATCCGCTGGCGGCGTTGGCCCGGGAAATCGGAGACGGGGCTATCCCGCTCGAACTGGATGTGGCTGATCCGCAAAAGGTTGCCGAAGCCTGCCTGACGGTTCGCCGGCAGCACGGTCCGGTTTCCGTTCTGGTCAACAACGCCGGTGTGCTTTCCAATCACAAAGCGGCGGATACGACCAGCGCTGAATGGCGCCGGATTCTGGCCGTCAATTTGGACGGCGCTTTTTACCTGTGCCGCGAATTGCTGCCGGGCATGAAAGCCGAGAAATGGGGCCGGATCGTCAATGTGTGTTCACTGGCCATGAAAACCGGCGGGATAACCGCCGGGACAGCCTATACCGCGTCCAAAGGGGCCATGGCGTCTTTGACGTTTTCACTGGCCCGGGAATCCGCGTCCTGTGGCGTTACCGTAAACGGTATCGCGCCGGCCTACATCAAGACTCCGATGGTGACGGAGCAATTGACCGAAGCGCAAAGACGCCAATTGCTCGAACAGATCCCGGTCGGACGTTTCTGCGAAGCCGCAGAGGTCGCACACGTGGTGCGGTTTCTGGTGTCACCGCTGTCCGGCTTTGTCACCGGGGAGATAATTGATATTAATGGCGGGCTGCATATGGATTAGTGGGGTGTCCCACGGATACACTAAAAAGATAGACCAGAACACCTAATTTGCGGTTAAGACTTTGACTAGAAAAAATTCCAAGCACCAAATAACAAATAACAAACAATATCCAAATCCCAAGATCCAATGTCCAAAACCCGCATTGATTTGCCGTGAGGCGATGCACTCAGCGTATACTCACCCGGATCGAAGTCAGTCAATAATGGTCGAATCGGATTGATTCTGGGTAGTCTTTGATTCGTGTATGTTTCGAATTTGAATATTGGAATTTGAGATTTATTTGAAATTTGGAAATTGAGATTTGGAATTTATACGACATTATTTTTGATTTTACTGTGCAAATAAATCAAGTTTGTTTTTGTCTAGATGGACATTATATATCAAACAACAATATGGAGTATTCTATGGGAAAAATTACACCTGTTATCGATTTTTCAACTGAACTGGCCGACCTGTTCGACTTGCGGGGCAAGGTGGCCTATTTGCCCGGCGGCTATGGCGGTATTGGGGCGGCTATAGCCTGGGGGTTGGCCCTGAGGGGCGCACATGTGGTTGTTTCCGGACGCAGCCGGGAAAAGGCTGAAAAACTGGCCGATCAGATCAAGGCCGGTGGTCACCGCGCCCTGGGTATTGCAGCAGACGTTCTGTCGGTTGCCGACATCAAGGCGGCTGTTGATCAGGTGGTTCGAGAATTCGGGCCACCGGACATCTTCGTTAACTGTGTCGGCATCCAGCGCGAAGAGCCATTGCTCGACGTGACCGAGGACGCTTTTGACGAGGTCTACCGGTCGAATTTAAAAAGCGCCATGTTTCTCGCACAAGCGGTGGCCCGCTGCCAGACTGAAGCCGGTGTCAAGGGCAAGCAGGTCCACCTGCTTTCGGTGCGCGCGCAGCTGGGTTTGCGCGACCGTGGCTACTCGGCATACTGCAGCACCAAAGGGGGGCTGGTCATGCTGATCAAACAGCATGCCATGGAATTGGCCCGCCATGGCATCACCGTCAATGGGGTCGCACCGACCTTCGTGTATACGGAAATGATTCAGCATGTCATGGACAATCCCGAGTTTAAGCAGAAATTGCTGGAGCGCATCCCCCTGGGACGCATTGCGGACCCCAAGGATGTGGTCGGTGCCGTTCTTTTCTTTTGTTCACCGGCATCTGATTTTGTGACCGGCCAGATTATGTATGTTGACGGTGGGATTACGGCGAGCCAGTAGTGCCCGGCAAGGGGGCGGTTATTGGTTACTGGTTATTGGTTAATAGTTTGAAAGGAATATTGTCCTATCTTATTTTTCGTCTAATGACGAGTTATAAATCGAATCGATAATCACCTTCTAATCATTAATAACATTTAACACCCAACCCGGACAAGCCGGAAATGACGAATGACGAATGACGAATGACGAATTGTGGTATCGCTTCGCTCTGTCTATTATATTACAATCGATCATTTAACTTTTAGCCTATGTAAAAGTTGACGCCAAAATTTATCTTTGTAAACGCCTGCATACCAAAGGTTTACAAAGAAACTGAAAAATATTTTGCGCTTTTTGCGCAAAACTGAATTGATAACTGTCTAATTAAATTAAAAATTATAGAGCATAGCGATACATTAAATCCACAATCCGCAATCCGCAATCCAAAATATTAAATATAATATCTGGGAGGAATCACCAATGAACGATCAAGACTTCAACGGTCCGTTGCACAAAATGGTTGGCACCAGCGAGACGGATTTGTGGAACGATTCATGTTCGATTCAGGAGTTGACCTATGCAATCGAACATGGTGCTGCCGGCGCGACTTCCAATCCTATCATTGCCGGAGAGGTTCTGCACAAGGAGATGCATCTATGGCGAGACCGAATAAAAGAGATTATAGCGGAAATGCCGGCTGCGACTGAAGATGAAGTGACCTGGAAAGTGGTAGAAGAGATTTCCGTAAAAGCCTCCGAACTGTTATTGCCGGTCTTCGAGCGGGAGCAGGGCCGCAAGGGACGTCTGTCCATTCAAACCGATCCCCGGTTTTACAGGGATGCCGATCGCATTGTACAGCAGGCGCTTCACTTTGACAGCCTGGCGCCGAATATCATCGTCAAGATACCGGTCACAAAAGCCGGAGTTGCAGCGATCGAGGAAGCCACCTATCGCGGCGTCAGTATCAATGCAACGGTTTGTTTCAGTGTTCCCCAGTCCCTGGCCGTAGCCGAAGCTGTCGAAAGGGGGCTGACCCGCAGGGAGCAGGACGGTCAAGACATCAGCCGCATGGGCCCGGTGTGCACGATCATGGTCGGAAGGCTGGATGACTGGTTGAAGGTGGTCGCCAACCGGGACGACATCGTTACCGAGCCGCATTACCCGGAATGGGCCGGCGTGGCAGCCATGAAGAAGGCCTATGGCATTTACAAACAAAAAGGATACCGGCTGCGCCTGCTTTCAGCCGCGACACGCAACCACATGCACTGGTCGGAGTTCATCGGGGGCGATGTGGTGGTGACGCTGACCCATGAATGGCAAAAAAGATTTAATGCTTCGGATGTCGAAGTGATACCCCGCATGGACACCCCGGTTGATCCGCAGATCGTTGACGGCCTGTGCGGGAAGTTTGAAGATTTTCGCCGGTCTTATGATGAAGACGGCATGACCGTTGAAGAATTCGACAATTATGGACCAAACGTGAAAACCTTGCGCCAGTTTATCGACGGTTACCACGCTTTGGTCCGAACCATTCGAGATATGATGCTCCCAAATCCGGATATATAGTAACCGGAGTTATATACAAAAATCTCTTCAGACAACCAACAACAACATGTCGGGCATTCATATAATTGACTTCGGGATTCATTTAAGATATTTCCTGTCCTGTCCTCTTTGCGGATGCGGCGAATTTCACCCCTATTTCTGAAAAGCTCGATCCTGATCGTATCCTTGAAAGAATTACTGAGATGAGACAGGAACTTAAATCCTACCTGCTCAACCTTCAGGGATTGGAATTTATTTACGAAAAGAGCCTGTTCCCCCAGTTGGAATACGTATTTAAACATGCCCTAACGAGGGAGGTGGCATGCAACAGCGTCCTTCAACAGAGAAGAAAAGAGATTCATGAAGATATAGGACGGGCAATTGAGGCGCTTTACCCGGATAGGATCGAAGAGTTTTATGAAATGCTGGCCCATCAGTATTCAAGGAGCGACAATTTTGAAAAGGCCCACCATTTTCTGAAACTCTCAGGGGATAAGGTCATGCGAAATCATTCCGCATCGGAGGCCTCTTCCTATTACAAAGATGCGATGGAGGCTCTTAAAAATCTTCCCGAGTCACCAATCTGATTGAAAAAAACCAGATGCAAACGGAAACCTTCGGGGGACCGGTAAATGTGTATATCTTTTTTACCCTTGCCTGTGGTTACAGTATGGGAATGTTGGGTGAATCGCTCACTTATTTTTGGGGGAACTATATTCGAATCTTGGCAATACAGACCAAGCGTCGAGTTACCTGAATAAAGCAGCTGCGATGTTCGAAGATATGGGGATGGACTCCTGGTTTGACAAGACCCAAGGGATTCTGGAACAACATTAGTTTTTGACTGCCCATTCCCTTATTTTGTGGAGTCACATATTTATTAAAAAATTCACCTAACTGCTATTATATTTGAACATTTGACAACAACCGAATTTTTATGGGGTGTATTGTATACTTACCGGAGGTAACGGTCTTACGATATTCCCGCTATTTGTTATGCATCAGCTGCACCCAGGAGCTGTCCGCCTTTTTGATGATCGTACCGGGTTGTTTGGCGAAAATGTCAACCCCCTTATTGGCCGCCAGATAGAGCTTTCCATCGATGATTTTAAAGTTCTCGGGGTTTACACCGGCAACCTTGCCGGCTGAAAGCGCGGCGGCTCAATGTCCGCCGTACTGGGGTGCGTAATTTTCCGGATCGGCCGCAAACAGTTTACGGTTTTGTTCGCTGGCGAAATACCATTTTGCATCGTTCCAGATGTGAGAGATGTTTCGATTACCTTTTATTGCACGGTCCTCTGTGAAATAGGCGACGGTATCGTATCCATTTATCGCCACCCCGAAATACGTCTTGTTTATCTCTTCGACAGCCATGGCTGGCACATGCCACAAGATAATCCATGTGAGGACGATCAGTGAAAGGGTCAGTGTCAAATGAGATCGGTCACTAACGTTCAACATTGCAACGCCTCCTATCCCGGTACAGAAACCCTGTTTGTCTTTCCTGTTCCGAATTTATGGTCTTCAAAGCCCTTGACATAACATAGAGAAAATTACGTATGGTCAAAGCATATGTCAAGCGCGGTTGCCCGTCGACTCGCTGCACGCGACCTGTTTGACGAAGTTGGAAATATCCCTATATTTAATCCATTGGATAGATATGCAGCACTTTGACACAGCATCGCATAGGCGCATCGATGAGAGATGAAAAATTTAAACGAAAACTGACGGCCATATTGAGTGCCGATGCAACAGGCTATAGTCGGCTCATGGGCCAGGACGACGTCGCAACCGTGCAATTGCTCAAGAGATGTCAGAAAATAATGGATGATGTGATTCGGCAACACCACGGCAGGATCATCGACTCGCCCGGTGACAATCTCCTTGCTGAGTTCCCGAGTGTCGTCGAAGCCGCCAAATGTGCTCTAGTCATCCAGGACTCGCTGCAAGAGCCGCTCACGTCGCTGCCCGAAGATCGAAAAATGCGCTTTCGAATCGGCATCAACCTGGGTGATGTGATTGTCGATGGGGATCGCATCTACGGCGACGGCGTGAATATCGCCGCCAGACTGGAGGGTCTAGCCCCTCCCGGCGGGATATGCATCTCGGGCAGTGCATACGATCAGATCCAAAACAAAATGGCTTTCAACTGTAATTACATCGGTGAACAGAAAGTAAAAAATATCGCAGCCCTGATTAGGGCCTATACCATAAAGGCCGATGACGAAGCCGCCGGCACCTGCAGCTTTTCGCAGGTTAACGATGCCCCACAACACCGATTACGTCTGGTTCTCGTTTTGGCCACTTTGGCCGTTGCCGTTGCGGTAGCAATGTATTTGTGGCTGGGCGGCCCGAACAGGGAAACAAAGGTGTCCCCCTCTACCGCCTCCCAAATGGCCTCAGGAGCCACACCGGAAAAGCCCTCCATCGGCGTGTTGCCGTTCAACAATTTTAGTGCCGACAAGGAGCAGGATTTTTTCTGTGACGGCATCACCAGTGATATCATCACTGACCTGACAAAATTCAGGCAACTTTCCGTGACTGCGGCGCACACCGTTTTTCAGTACAAAGGAAAGTCGATCGATATACGAAAACTTGGACGGGAGCTGAACGTCGGGTATCTCTTGAAAGGGAGCATACAAAAAACGGACGATCGCATTCGTATCAACGTCCAGCTCATCGACTCCGCTAAAGGTGATCACGTCTGGGCGGATCGATATGACGAAAAACTGGAGAATATATTCCTGCTGCAGGACAAGATCATACAGACCATTGTGAGCACCCTGGCCATCCAGATCGGTGATGCCGAGCGGTTACGCGTCATGCGAAAAGACACAAAGAATTATCGAGCCTATGACTACTATATCCACGGCATCGGCCAAATGATGCAAAGAACGAGATCGGCAACCAGCAAAGCACGCCGATTGCTCGAAAAAGCGATCGAGTTCGATCCGGAATATGCCTCGGCCTATGCGGCATTGGGGTGGTACTATGCGATACAGGCTGAATCCGGCTGGACGGAGTTTACAGACCAGAGCTACCATAGAGCAATGGCCTTGGCTCAAAAAGCATTGAATATCGACAATTCCCAGGCCTCTGCCTATGAGCTACGAGGCTCGGTGTATGCTCGCACCGGGCAATACGATCTGGCAGTTGCGGATTTGCAGCACGCTCTCGAATTGAATCCGAACGACGCAGGACTTCAATTGGAAATGGGACATGTGTTCTTTTATTCCGGTCAGACGGAAAGAGCGATTCAACATTTTGAAACCGGTTTGCGCTTCAATCTGGATTGGAGGGGGGGGCATTGCGGACATGGAACTCGGGCTGGCATATTATCTCAGAGGCAGATACGAGGATGCAGTGAATATCGTACGGCGTGGGATGTCTAGACAAAAGGATTTTGTTGGGCACTACATCACCCTTGCCGCGGTATACGCGCAGATGGGACGCGTTGATGATGCAGAAAAAGCGGCGCGTAAGGTACTGAAAATGCATCCCTTTTTCGAGGTGAATGATTACGGTAGCGCGTTCAGGGATCCATCGGACAGGGAAAAAATCGCGGACGGCCTTCGTAAGGCCGGTTTAAAGTGATATTGTAAACCAAGCAACAACCGGTGCCATCCAATAAAGTCCCATATACAGAATGAAGATCGAAATGTCAACTTTGCAATTGGGTAAAATCGGCTGGAAATAGGGGATTTTGGATATAAGAAGCCTGTCTTCCCGCTTAAGATTTTTTTAAAAGTAGGCGTTGAATCCGGTATGTCGCCATTTGTCCAGCAGCATGATCATATCCTGTGTGATCTACTATCCTAATATCCTGGAGTCATCGGCGCGCAGTACCGCAGATCTGAATAGGATGCATGCATCCAAAAAGTATCTGCAATATTTGACATAAAATAGATAGTTTGCCTTCTGGCAAGTTAGCGCCACCCCAACATCTACTGTATATTAGCTTAGCAATTTGGTGAAGTTCCGATGCCCCCCCTCAAATTGTGCATATCCAGCTCTTGATAGGACTTTGGATGCTCTAGTGGAAGATCGGGTAGCCGCCCAGCAATTGTTGCCTAATTTTGGTTTCTATTCAAGCCTGGAAAGGAGGTATGACGAATGATTATTCGATTGGTCACATACCACGCACTAAACGGCAAAGATGTCGAACGTTGGATGCAAACTAGTGCATCAGAGCTTCGTAGTGTCAAGGGGATGAGGCATTTGGAATTTTTCCGTTCCAAAAATAATTCATCCCAATATGGGGCTATAATGCACTTCAGGACTATAGATGATCTGAACAATTATAAAAGCAAGGAGTCCGGAACTTACCAGACTCTTGTTCGCAGCATTCGTGAAACATGGATGGATACTACGAAGCCTGTGGACTAGCAGATATTTGAAATTTTGGATATCTGATTGCGGATCAGAAATATGGTGTTCTTGGCAGAGGCAGTCACAACAGCTCCTCATATTGAGGCCTGAATTTCATATAGCTGCTATGATTAGCAACATATCAACCGGTCAAAATCCATGAGATTTACAAAATATATTTGAATCGGCAAGGGTGAATCCGTCAAACTGGATTTGCCTTTTTTGCATCTCAATACACCATTTCCATGATTCGGATTTGACACTCGATTCCCTGATACGGTAGGGTGCGTGTACCAAATAGTATCTGCATTAATCGGTGAAATTTTGATAGTTGGACTTATGGCAAGCCGTATTGAATAACACAGTTCTGGTATAATTCACTATGTAAATCGTTGTTTGTTAATCGGTAGTCTTAAATTAGTGTCTCCATCTCAGAACAAGGGTCACGACTTTCAGAACAAAAACTAAAGGAATAATGCATGCTAGCAATCTTACATGGTTATCTGCTTGAGGGATCCGGCAGTAATTTATGGACCCGCTCAATAGTTCAGTCGCTCTGCAAAAATGGGCAAACAGTCCATTTGGTTTGTCAGGAGAATCATCCTCAGATCTACGATTTTATTACGACCGTTTATATCTATGATAAAGAAGGCAAATGTGAAACCATTTTAAAACGTAATTCACCATGGTCCGGCCGCTGTATTATGCATAAACCCTGGATTGGTGAAACACTTCCTGTCTATGTCTGGGATAAATATGAAGAGTTTAGCGATGTGCGGCCCATGGTACAACTAAATGATGAAGTAATAAATAACTATCTTGAAAACAATATCCGTATAGTTGCACAAATCGTTAAAGAGAATGGTATCGCCAGGCTGCATGCCAACCACGCAGTTTTAATGAGTGTCGTCGCCCAGCGTGTAGCTGCGAAATTTAATATCCCCTTTGCCATAATGCCGCATGGCAGCGCTATAGAATACGCGGTAAAAAAAGATAAGCGCTATTTTAATTATGCCTACTCAGCATTCAATGACGCCAGCAGGATTTATGTTATTGGGAAAGAAATTCACCAACGTGTATGCAATCTGTTTCCCGATATCGAGAACCTGGAAGATAAAATGACTGAACTCAATCTGGGTGTCGATACAACCTTATTTGAACCAATCGAAAAATCTCAAAGAGTGGAAAACGTAAAAAAATTGGAAACCGTAATACAAAATATTCCCAGGGGCAAAAGCAATGCTATGACATCAGCTCTGCTTGAAGATATTAATGATTTTAATACAATTGAACAATTAGAAGAATATATTGCTGTCCAGGGAAAATATATGGCCAAACATACCGATGCAGAAGCGGAAAGCAAGCTGAAAAGCATTAACTGGGACACTGATGAAATTATACTCTTCGTCGGCCGGCTTATTGCCAATAAGGGAGTCCATTCTATCATTACAAGCCTGCCTTTAGTTTTTAAAGAATATCCCAATGCTAAAATGGTCATTATCGGCCATGGTCCTCTACGGGAGCCTCTGGAAATATTGATTTGGGCTTTGCAGAATAAATACACACAGCTTGCCCAAAATATTATACAGTGGGCGCGTGAGCTGGAAGGTACAGAACCCGGTCCACTTCATGAGAGCGCAGGCTATCTGAAAGCATTGGAAAATGACGGCAAACTGGATGATTACTATAATATCGCATCTGAGACCATTTCACTTGATCGAATCATCTTTACCGGTTATCTTACACACAAAGAGCTGCAATACATTTTTCCTGCCAGTGACGTGGCGGTATTCCCATCAATAGTTGCCGAAGCCGGGCCATTGGTTTTTCTGGAAGCTATAGCCTCGGGATGTTTCCCAATCGGCACCTATTTCGCTGGCATGGCCGCTAGTATCGATTCCATCAGGGGCAGTATTCCCGATAAAGATCTGGACTATATGAAACTAAGTCCCGACGCAGCCCAAACCGTATCGGATATGGTTCAAAAAACAAGAGGCGCTTTGGCTTTAAAGGGGAAGCACAGTGCAGCCTTAAGAAAAGTAGCTGTGGAACGCTACGACTGGGGTAGAATTAGCAAGCGTTTTTTTAATGATCTGGAGGGACTGGATACTTGACGCATGTCTGGCTCCGGCGGTTCTAAAGGGAGAACGTCCCCCCCATATCGTCAACCCGCAAGTGTTTGAACAACTAAGTGCATGTATTCATAATTATTGATATGTTTTCCGGATCTTTATTTGTTCACCGCGGAGCTCGCTGAGAGCGCAGAGAAAAGCAAATAGTATGCTGGCTTCAGGCTTCGCTCTTCGAGCTATGTCCCGACAGGCCGCCAGAAAAACTAAAAGAATTCCTTGGGGCCGCGTCATAGCGGATATAACCTTTGAGTGCTCCCACCGGGGCGTAGGCCTTAGGCCCTATGGGCCGGAGGCTGCGATCTCAGCGGTGAGATTATTATACGTTACCGTATTTATGAAATCGTGTACTAAGGCTGGTAAAAATGAATGATTTAACTTGGTTTCTCGGAATCGACCTGGGTACGGGCAGCTGCAAAAGTGTTGTCATCGATGAAAAGGCTGAGATCCTCGGCTTTGGGGTCGGCGACTACAGCGGCGGCGATGCCCACGACCGCTGGCAGGAGCAAAACCCAGGGGAGCTTGTACAGGCGGCAATAAATTCGGTCAGAAATGCTTTGGCCCGAGCCGACGTAGACGCCAACCGGTGCGCCGGTATGAGTATCGGCGGTGCGCTTCACAGTCTGTTGGCACTTGATGGGAGCGGCAATCCCCTGACCGGTGTAATCACCTGGGCCGACGGACGGGCGGTGGACCAGGCTGAAGCTTTGCGGAAGCAGCCGCTGGCGGCCCGGCTCTACGAGCAAACCGGCTGCCCCGCCCACGGGATGTATCCCCTTTACAAAATTATCTGGCTGCGCGAAAACAAGCCGGAAGTATTTCGCAAGGCCTGGCGCTACGTGACCGCCAAAGAATATCTATTTGCCTGTCTGACCGGGGAATACATGGTTGACTACTGCCTGGTGGCCGGCTCCGGCCTGCTGAACACGCACTCGCTGACCTGGGAGCCATTGGCCCTCGATGCGGCGGGGATCCGCGGGAACCAGTTGTCGACACCAACCTCGCCGCAATCGGTGCACGGCGGACTGAAGCCGGAAATGGCCCGCCAAATGGGTATTCGACCGGATGTCCCGGTGGTGCTCGGTTCATCGGATGCCGCCAATTCCAACCTGGGCGCCGGCGCAGTGCTGCCCTCCCAGGCGACCTGCATGATCGGAACCAGCGGCGCATACCGCGTGCTGTGCCCCCAGCCGATCCTCGACGCCCAGGCCCGCAGCTGGTGCTATGTCGTTGATGAGGCGCACTGGCTGGTGGGCGGGGCCATCAACAATGGCGGGGTGGCGCTGTCCTGGCTCAGGGACTGCCTGAACCAGGCCTTGCCCGATACTGCGGCGGCAGATGGCTTGACCTTTGAGGACGTCCTGGCCCTGGCGAGCCAGTCGCCGCCCGGGGCCGGCGGGCTCATCTGCCTGCCTTTATTTGCCGGCGAGCGCAGCCCCCATTGGAATCTGAATGCCCGGGCGGCCTTTTTCGGTATGAACCTCGGGCATGGTGCCGCCCATCTCAGCCGGGCCCTGGTGGAGGGTATCGCATTTCGCTTCAAGAGTCTGAGCGATGTTCTGGCTGAAGTCGGTGTCGAGGTAAAGCAGGTTGTCGCTTCCGGTGGATTCACCCAATCGGACTTCTGGCTGCAGGTGGTCACCGATGTCCTGAACCGGGAGCTGAATGTTCCGCCCTGGGGCGAAACCTCCTGCCTGGGGGCGGCTTTTTGGGCCATGCTCGGCACCGGATCTGCCGCCGACCTGGAAAGTCTGAAGGGTCTCGTCAAATCTGGGAGCACCTGTTCACCGGGCAAGGAGAACGCCGATCTTTACCAGAGAGTCTATCCGCTTTATCAAAGCTTGTATCGGGCCGTCAGCGGAAATTTCAAAGAAATCGCCCGCCTGCAGCAGGAACTCACCCCCAGCTAATAAATCATCGCACCATAGCCAATAAAACGTCATTTTTGAGGATTCAAGCAGTTATTGAATGTCTCGATTTTGGAGTATTGGAGTGCTGGAGTATTGGAGTACTGGAGTATTGGGGTACTGGAGTATTGGAGTGCTGGAGAACTGGAGTATTGGAGTGCTGGAGTGTCGGGGTATTGGAGAACTGGAGTATTGGAATAATGGAGTATTGGGGTATTTAAAGGAGATCTCAAACCTTCAGCCGTTTCTTCAACACTTCATTGCTCCATTTCTCCAATACTCCGATATTGATAATAATCTAAAGCTCCACGACGGATGACCTTATTTTGGGTTGTCCTGGGGCCAAGCTCATTTTGTTTGCCGCAATCCCTCGACAACCTGCCAGTACAGGGGCTCACCTGCCTGAAACACTTTTACGCTTTCCTCGCCAACTTTGATATATTCCGCTGAAAAAACAGGAAACTCCATTTTTTCCAGTTTGATGGTGTCCGGATTCGGCGGCAGTCCATAGAACCGGGCGCCATTCAAAGACATGAAGGCCTCCAGAGTTTCCATGGACCCCTCGGTGTCAAACACCTGGACGATCGAGGGCAGGGCGGTCGCCATGTTGAACACACCGGCAGCGCCGCCGGCCTTTTCTTTGTCAACCAGCCGGTGGGGGGCGGAGTCGGAACCGAAAAAAAAGCGAGGATCACCCGAAACCGCCGCCCGACGGACGGCCAGACGATCCGCTTCCTGCTTGACCACGGGCAGGCAGTACATATGCGGGTTCAACCCGCCGGCAAAAATGCTGTTGCGGTTGATGAGCAGATGGTGGGGGGTGACGGTCGCCCCCAAATTCATTTCAGCTGCAAGGACGTATTCGACACCTATTTTGCTGGAGACATGCTCCATCACGATTCTCAACTCCGGCAGGTCCCTGCGCAGGGGATCCAACTCGCGGTCGATGAACACCGCCTCCCGGTCGAAGATGTCCACCGTGGGATCACTGATTTCGCCATGGATCAACAGCGGTATGTCGAGTTGCTGCATGACCTCCAGCACCGCATAGGTCTTTTTTATGTCGGTAACGCCTTGCTCCGAATTGGTGGTGGCCCCCACCGGGTACAGTTTTAAACCGGCCAGCAGGCCTTCGCTGTGCGCGCGCTGAACCTCCGCCGGCGGGGTCTCATCGGTCAGATACAGGGTCATCAGCGGCTGAAAGCCATGGCCGGGCGGCAGGCAGTCCAATATTCGTTGCCGATAGTTTCTAGCATCCTCGGTAGTTCTGACCGGCGGCCTGAGGTTGGGCATAATGATCGCATGGCCGTACAATTCGGCTGAAAACGGCAGCACGGCCTGCAGCATTGCTCCATCCCGCAGATGAAGATGCCAGTCGTCGGGACGTCTGATAACCAACTCATTTTTGGGTTTCATATTCTATCCCCCTTAAAGCCGTCCTGCAAAATTACGCAGACATATGCGGGTTTAATATACCGGTTTTTCCAAACTGCCGGCCACGTGTTGCGGGCTGGGATAAATCCCGCCCCTAGCCACCGGGTTGACCGAATTATCGTAGGGGCGGACTTTACGCTCGCCAGTATTGGGTTCCATACCTATGAATCGCTCAAATTTGGTCTGCATCAGACAACTATCAAAAGCCTGCCATTCATTCAACCGCAAATGTCGGATGCATTTTTTCAGTTCTCGACAATGGACGCGCTGTTGGATCGTGTTCAAACTCATATTAATTTGACATCCGCTCTGTGTTTCAGATATTTAGTTACGGATTCCATTCACTGACGAGGACTTTCGGTAGACTGTGGCGGCGCGTTTTTCGATCTATTGACAAACGAATAGAAATGGGTAATTGAAATGGGCGTTCGCCTTCACGGATTGGACCCAGGCAGCCTTGGAGCACTAGTATCCCTTCTCGCGAATGGCTGTCCTTGACTCAAACATCCTTAACATATGGTGGTATACTCATGAAAAAAATCGATCTTCGAACTCAATTTCCGATGCATTGCTTGTTGATTGTCCTTTTAAGCACCGTGATTTTATGCCTCTTTGCGACCGCTGCCGGGGCTCAGCAATCTCCGCAGGGAGAAAATTTGTTGTTAAATGATAAATGGCTGGGTGATTTTGATACGATGGCCAAAAAGCGTCAGATTCGGGTGCTGGTGGCTTACAGCAAGACTTTTTTTTTCCTGGACCGCGGTCGACAACGGGGAATCTCCCATGATCTGCTCAAGGAGTTTGAAAAATTCGTCAACAAAAAGCTTAAAACCAAAACCTTGAAAGTGCAGGTCGTATTTATTCCGGTGCGACGCGATGAATTGATTCCGGGCCTGGTGCAGGGGGTGGGAGACATGGCCGTTGCCAACCTGACGATCACCGACGGACGGCGCCAGCAGGTCGATTTCTCAAATCCCATGTTGAGCGGGGTCAAAGAGTTGCTCGTAAGCGGTCCTGCCGCACCGCCGATCGCCGGTATCGACGACCTCGCGGGCGCTGAAATCCATGTCCGCAAATCCAGCAGCTACTACGAAAGCCTCGTGCAGCTGAATGAAAAATTTAATAATGCCGGCAAAGATCCGATGCAACTGGTTCCGGCCGACGAAGCATTCGAGGATGAAGATTTGCTCGAAATGGTAAATGCGGGACTCATCCCCATGATCGTCATGGACAGCCACAAAGCCCAATTCTGGACTCAGATTTTTGACAAGATCCGGGTCCATTCCGATATCGCTGTCAGAACCGGTGGCGAGATTGCCTGGGCGTTTCGCAAAAACAGTCCGCAACTCCAGGCGGTTGTCAATGAATTCGTCAAAGGCCACAAAAAGGGAACCCTGATCGGTAACATCATGTTAAAGCGCTATCTGAAGAGCACCAAATATGTCAAAAACTCCACATCCAACGAGGAGATGGGAAAATTCGAGCAAATGGTCGATCTATTCAAGCAATACGCCGAGAATTACGAGTTCGACTACCTGATGATGGCGGCCCAGGCCTATCAGGAGTCCGGGTTGGATCAAAGCCGAAAAAGCCATGCCGGTGCTATCGGCGTCATGCAGTTGTTGCCGACGACGGCGGCGGATCGCAATGTCAACATATCCGAGATCGAGAAGCTGGAAAACAACATCCATGCCGGGACCAAATATATGCGCTTTATTGTCAATCGCTATTACAAAGACGAACCCATGGATGATGTCAACAAAATGCTTTTTGCTTTTGCGTCCTACAATGCCGGGCCGGCCAAAGTGAAAAAGCTCCGTAAAAAAACCGCTGCCATGGGCCTGGATCCCAATGTATGGTTTCACAATGTGGAAGTGGCCGCCGCCAAGGTCATCGGCCGGGAAACGGTCCAGTACGTCAGCAACATATATAAATATTACATCGCCTATCGTATGATCACCGAACATGAACAAAGAAGACAGAATCTAATGAAAGAAAAATCATAATTTTGAAATCATTATCGTCCTGTTTCGACTGCAGGCGCCGGTGCCTTCCGGCGCTGCGCCTATTTTAACGCTCCCCACGGGGTGAACGTGCTGAAAATGAAAAATAGAAAGGAAACGAAACTCGGTTTTCGCGAAAAGTTCATCATTGTCTGCCCGGCGGTGATACTGGTGATCCTTGCCTTTGTGGTGGCCTACTATTTTGTTGATCCGGTCCCGCCCCGGCGAATTACCATCGGCTGCGGCCCGCCGGAAGGGGCCAACTATAAATTCGCCCAGACCTACCGGGAAATCTTATCCCGGAAGGGCATTGCCCTGGAATTGAGAAACACGGCCGGTTCGGCGGAAAACCTAAAATTGCTGGGGGCGCAGGCCGGCGGGGTCGACGTCGCCTTCGTTCAGGGCAGTATGAAATCCTTGGCCCGGGACAGTGATCTGGTATCGCTGGGCAGCTTATTTTTCGAACCCTTGTGGATTTTTCATCGCCGGAATCTGGCGCTGCAACGAATGCCGGATTTAAAAGGGCTGCGGCTGGCAGTCGGAGAGGAAGGCAGCGGGACCAAAATATTGACCATGCGTCTTTTGCGATTGAACGGCGTTAATTCTGAAAATACGGCAATTCTCTCATCCGGTTACCAAAAGGCCGCCGACATGCTCTTAAACGGTGAGGTGGATGCTGCCTTTTTCGTATCCACCCACCTGTCTCCTTACGTTACTAAACTAATCGACTCAAAATCCGTCAACCTGATGGGACTTGAGCGGGCTGAGGCCTACGCCCTGATTCATCATTACCTGTATATTTTAAAAGTACCCGAAGGCGTCATCGATTTCGCGGCCAACATCCCTGATCATGACCTTACCCTGGTGGCTCCGACCACTCAGCTTGTCGCCCGCTCGGATTTGCATCCGGCCCTGATCAATCTGCTTTTGATGGCAGCTAAAATAGTTCATAAATTCGGCGGGGAGTTTGAACGTGAGGGCGAGTTTCCCACGCCCAAATATCTGGATTTCAAATTGAGCGCCGAGGCGGAGCGATTTTATCGATACGGCCCGCCATTCCTGCAGCGCTATCTTCCCTTTTGGGTAGCTATCGTCGTCAGCCGTGCGACGATTTTGCTCCTGCCGCTGGTTGCCGTGGTTTTGCCGTTGTTTAAGTTCATGCCGCTCCTCTATCGCTGGAGGATGCGCTCTAAAATCTATCGCTGGTATTCCAAACTGCGTGCATTTGATCCGGAAAGGCATAAGGCCGAGGCAACTGAAGATTTACAGGGGTATCTGGTAAAACTAAATGGGATCGAAGAAAAAGTTTCCGATATCTCAGTGCCGCTGTCATTTTCAGAAGAACTTTACCACCTGCGCATGCATATCGGCATGCTGCAAAGTAAGCTTAAGCAAATGATCGAGAACCAAGAAATGGAAAAATAGGAGGTCAAAAATGAAAAAATGTATGATTATCGCCATCGCAATCTGTCTTCTCAGCCCCGTTGCTTATGCTCAAGATGACTGTGACTCCGAATACCAGAAACTGATCAATGAATTAAAAAACGAAACCAATTTGTCGGCTGAAGATCAGAAAAAATATATTCCGCCGCTTGAAAGGGCCTATCAGCTTTGCAAAGAAGGCAAGCTGGAGGAAGCGGATAAAATCGTGAAGGATTTAAAAGACCAGGGCCTATCAGAAGAAGTGTTTTCAGATTTGGGAGGCAATTAGAATCCGTTCGAAAATTAAAACCAGCAGGAACTACCTTCCGATAGGGAGATCATAGCTCATGCAAATTCTTACCAGGGGTGAAAAATTCGGTTTTACTGAAACTGCCGGGGTGTTGCTTTTAATCTTTCTGGTTATTGGGCCATGGGTCCTTGCATCATCTTCACCGGCCCTGGCCCAGTCCGGTACGGCGGATCAGAGAGCATCAGCAGAAGGATCGAACGCGGAACGACCGGAGCCCAAAGCAGTCAAACCTCTAGGACCGGCCGACGAATTCAACCGGGGGGTTCCCCGCAGCAGCCTCAAAGGCTATCTGAAAGCGGCGCGTGTCGGGGATTATGAACGGGCATCTGAGTACCTGGATTTGCGCTATTTACCGGATTGGGTAGGCGAGATCAAGGGGTCCCAACTGGCACGTCAGCTAAAGATCGCCCTTGATAAGGAGCTCTGGTTCGACCTGGAGATGGTCAGCGATCACCCTGACGGATTTACCGACGATGGTCTGCCCGCCAACCGCGACATCATCGGCCGGATCAAAACGCCGGAAAAAACGGTTGAAATTCTGCTGCAGCGGGTTCCACGCGGCGGCATAGAGATCTGGAAATTTTCCAATCAAACCGTGGCCGAAATCCCGCACCTGTATGAACATTTTGGCTTTGGCCCTTTCGAGGAAACCCTGTCCAAAATATTCCCGGATGTCCAGATTCTCGGATGGCAGGTCTGGCAGTGGGTTTTGTGGCTGATTAATTTATTCCTGTCATTTATTCTGGCGCTGTTTCTAACCTGGATTGTAAACCTGCAGGTGGGCCGCAAAGATACCGAGATGCGCCGTCGTATTAAACGGTTTGTTGCCTGGCCAATTCGGTTTCTCCTATGGCTGTTATTGGAAAAAGTCGGCCTGGCCTTTATCGGTTTGTCCATGACCGTGCGCGCCATTTTTCGTATCGATCCGGTGTTTCCCTTTGTCCTGACGTGGACCGCCGTGAGGCTGGTCGATCTTATTGTCTTCTGGTGGGGAGAACGCCTAAAACGCAAAGAGCGGGAAGACGCCATCGTCTTATTGCGACCGGCCCGAACGGCAATCCGGATAATTCTGATGATCACGGCCGTGCTCTTCTGGCTGGATAATATCGGCTTTAAGATCACCACGCTGATTGCCGGTCTGGGTGTAGGAGGGCTGGCAGTTGCTTTGGCCGCGCAGGACACACTGAAAAACCTGCTGGGCAGCATCATGATTCTGCTGGACAAACCCTACAAGGTCGGCCAGCGGATCGTTGCCAAAGGTCATGATGGGATCGTGGAGGAAATCGGCTTGCGATCGACCCGACTCAGGCTGCTCTCGGGTCACCAAACAACGATACCCAACGATGAAATGGCCAGGATCGATATTGAAAACATCGGCCAACGCCCCCACATCAGAAGGTCGGCCAATATCGGCATCACCTATGACACACCACCGGAAAAAATTGAAAAAGCGGTGGGTATCATCCTAAAGATTTTGGAAAACCATGAAGGGATGAAACCGGAATTGCCGCCCCGGGCCTATTTTAGTGATTACAAGCCGTATTCGCTTAACATTATGGTGCTTTACTGGTACCACCCGGCCGACTATTGGGGATTCATGAAATTCAGTCAATGGGTGAATCTGCAAATTGCCAAGGAATTCCATCAGGAAGGCATTAAGTTTGCCTTCCCAACCTCGACTACTTATCTGAGTCAGGATGAGGACCAACCGCTGCATGTTAATCTGGGAGGCCACTTGTCTTTCGATCGAGAAAAAACCCAATCCGGATAGCCGGAATTGAAGATTGAAAATTGAAGATTTGTTGATGTCGCTGCGCTCCGTCTTTTTTTAAAATCGAAACCATACCAAAAAAGATTCAATATTCAATCTAAAATATTCAATAGTTAAAAACATAGCGAAAATATTTTGACAGATAAATCCTTCCCAAACACGATGTGATTTCAATAAATAGGCTTAAACCGGAGGTGAGTTCCATGATAATCAACCGCAGATCTGAGCGTGGCTGGATTGTATTTTTTCTGATTTTGATATTATTTTTGAGCGCCCGGTCTTCAACCATCGCGGCCAAAAAAAAATATGTGATGACCGAAGTCGAACTGCAATCCGAGTTGATGAGCTATGCCGACCGGTTTGCCAGCATTATCAGTCAGGCTTTCGAGGATTTTGATGCATTGAAGCCCGCAGCCGATGCCCGTCAAGTTATTCTGGGCGATCTGGTATTTTCATTATCAGCCGTCTATTCGATCGCGGCCGAGCCTAACCCGCAGGTGGGATTGCTGGACATGGTCGCGGTGACCATGCTGGGCCGCATCATCTACGAAAATAATATGGGACGCAGGTATGGCCCCTCTACTGAAGTCATCGTCGCCGGCTTTCGACATGTTGAAAAAGATATCTGGCGCATTGCCGCCAAGGTCCTCACCCCAGAGCAGCTGGACGAATTGCGACAACTGATCCTGGTATGGCGCAAGAACAATCCCGATAAAGTCGTCTACAACTATCTGCGATTCAGTGATTTTGCCGGCCAGCGGCGAAACTCCACCCTCGTCAAAAAGGTGCAGGCCGGCGGCCTGTTTAAAACGGTTAAAGAAGTGACCCAGCAGGTGGAGGAAACCCGCATGCTCGCCGAGCGGGGTATTTTTCTGGGCACCCGGCTGCCGCTGCTGATGGGAAATTTTGCCGAGGTGTGGCTGTCCCAGCTGCTGGTCAGCCCGGAAACCCAAAAAGTCCTGGCGGATGTTCACACCTTTTCAACGGTTTCGGAACGGTTGGCGACCGTGGCTGAACAAATGCCGGATAAATTGATGAAGGATATTTCGAAGCTGCGCTGGCAAACGGTCGCCCAGATCATGAAGGAAGTCAACAATTGGAGTGATGTCACGCTGGACAAAGTCATGGCCAAGGTCGCCCTCGAGCGGGAGGCGTTCATCAGCCAGTTCATGAATCGTCTGATCGGCGAGCAGCAGATTGCCCTGGATGCGCTTTTGTCCGAAGAGCCGCGTGTCGCAAACCTGGTCACCGAACTTCGCAAGGCCATCGAGGGCGGCAACAACCTGCTGCTGACCGCCAATACGCTGACCGATAAACTCAATATCGGCGCATCGGATGGGAGCGTCGATGATTCCAGGCCCTTTGATATCAAAGACTACCAGGAAACCATCGGCGAAGCTACGACGCTGGTCGAGGCCACCAATCAACTCATTGGCAAGGTCGGTCTGGAACAATTGCTGCCCGAGCTCGTCAAGGCCATCGATCAGGTGGAAAAAGAAAGTGAAGAGCTCATCGACCACTCTTTCCGACAGGGCGTGCTGTTGATCCTGATCGCCATGGGGGCCTACATTGTCGGTCGGCTGATATACAATTACTTGAATAAAAAGTTGATTGAATCACGCGCTTAGTTGGCTGAAAATCGTCTAAAGCCTTTCTTTTTGCCGCAACATCGTAGCAGGAGAAAACGTCGAAAATTGCTTGAATTTATAAGATTTTGACGGCACTGTCGAAAAATTGACACTTTTGCAGAAAAACCCCGATTTTCCCATTTTTTTCAGATCTCATAATATCCTGAATATATTAATAAAAAAAAATTTGCTGTTTGGCATCCTTTTTGAATATACAAATAAGCAATTATTTAGTATCTCGGATGTGCGTGCATCTTTTCTGCCGGGCTTCCAAATCGTGTGAAGATATCCGAGCAAGAAAAAAACGGCATCAAAGAGAGCCAAATAAACAAAAAGGCAGGGTCTTTCAAGGTCCTGCCTTTTTGTTTTTTCGAACCGTGACTTTAATGAGTCGATGCAGTAGAGTCGATAATCAGTTTCGCTGGTGAACTGTTAGTAAATTTTGGATTTTGGATTGCGGATTTTGGATTTAAGGTATTCTATCTATTTTATTTATGGATTGAGGGAAGTTGTAGGGTGGGCTGTGCCCACCTTCGATCTATAGATTCAGTGCTATTTGGTGGGCACAGCCCACCCTACAATAGGAAATCGTTTGCATCGTAGGGTTATATATGGATTGAGCGCGAGCGAAACCGCCAATCCAAAATCCGAATTCCAAAATCCAAAATATCAAAGGAAGTTTCTTACACCTTAATCTTGGAGCTCCCCAGAATTTACTATCTTTGCTGAATCTCCCGTTCACTGATTCCCATCAGGTATAACAGCCCATCCAGACCGACGCTGGATATGGATTTTTCCGCATTTTCTTTGACCACGGCTTTGGCGTGATAGGCGATGCCCAGGCCGGCAATGCTGATCATGTGAAGGTCGTTGGCCCCGTCTCCCAGGGCAATGGTCTGTTGCAGGCTGATGTTCTCCACCGTTGCAATGGTTTTGAGAATTTCAGCCTTTTTGGGCCCGTCGATGATATCTCCCGTGATGTTGCCGGTGACCTTGCCGCCTTTGATTTCGAGGACATTGGCAAAAACGTAGTCCAGTCCCAGCTTTTTCTGCAGGTGTTCACCGAAATAGTCAAAGCCGCCGGAAATGATGCCAATTTTGTAGCCAAGTTTTTTCAGGGTATTGATAACGCGCTCAGCGCCTTCGGTCAGCGTCAGATTCCGGGCGACTTCCGCGAGCACCTTTTCATCGAGGCCTTTGAGCAGCGCCACCCTGCGGGCAAAGCTTTTTTTGAAGTCTAGCTCGCCGTTCATGGCCGCGGCGGTAATCTTCGTCACCTGGTCCCCGGCCCCGGCGTGTTGCGCCAGCACATCGACCACTTCCTCCTGGATCAGGGTGGAATCCATGTCAAACACCACCAGCCGTCGGGCGTGTCGATAAATGTCATCCATGTGAAAAGAGATGTCGATACCGGTTTCTTCGGAAATGCTTAGCAGTTGACCACGTAATAGAGCGGGATCGTCCAGCGGACCCGAGACGGTAAACTGAACGCAGGCTTTGGATAGTGACGCGGGATTATCCGGCAATACTCGGCCGGAAAGGTGGGTAATGACATCGATATTTAAATTGTTGTTCGCCAGTGCGGTGGCGACTTTGGCCAGCTGAATCGCCGTCAGGTGGCGGCCGAGAAGGGTTATAATCCGGCGCTGCTCGCCGTACTGCGAGGCCCAGCCGTTGTAGCTGGCGGCATCGATGGCCGAAAAACGAATCTGAATGCCAAGCTTATGGGCTTCAAACAATAGATCTTTGAGAATCGACGAGGATGAATGCTCCACCGGTATTTCGATCAGGATGCCCAGTGACAGGTAGTCATGGATGACCGCCTGGCCGATATCCAGAATCGTCACCTCGTACCGGGCCAGAATATTGGTTAAGCTGGAAGTCAATCCCGGCCGATCCTGGCCGGTGATGTTGATCAGAATGATTTCTCTCATTTATGCCTGCCTGATTCCGATCCGCTTACGCGTGGATAATAAATGGCCACTAGAAGACTACGCCAAGGCAGCGCTGGGAAAAACCGGCCTCAGCGGGGCAGCAGTAGCGCAGTTTATAGGTTTTAGGTGTCAGGTTTCGGGTGTCAGGGAACCGAGGAGCTAGATCTCTTATGAAACTGGTACCATTACGAGAGATAGATGCTGGGCAGGTGAGCGAGCCCGAAGGGTGAAGCTCGCTCGCCTGCCCAACTCTATAACTCGGGCGGTCACTGTAAATTTTTTGGGTAGCCAG
>Ga0209678_1000089_pt1 | contig 36185 bp, 28 predicted proteins | sample WorMetilvaeELBA1_FD_187404 | JGI IMG/M metagenome (GOLD analysis project Ga0209678, IMG submission 187404) | Marine gutless worms symbiont microbial communities from Max Planck institute for Marine Microbiology, Germany - Olavius ilvae ELBA.1... ...
ATATCTCTGGCTACCCAAAAAATTTACAGTGACCGCCCGAGTTATAGAGTTGGGCAGGCGAGCGAGCTTCACCCTTCGGGCTCGCTCACCTGCCCAGCATCTATCTCTCGTAATGGTACCAGTTTCTATTCTTTGATTTGACTGGACTCTCGCGGCCATAGTCGGCGTTGAACCCAGAGCCTGTGGACAATCCCTTACCCATAGACGTTGACATGCAAATGGATTCGATGTTATGCCGTAACAAAAAAGGATAAGCGTTTATGGATAAATTCAATATTATTCTGGAGGCTGAACAGCAGTTTGCCAGGGAAGTGACTCTGGGGGTGATCGTTACGCGTCCATTGACCGTGTGGCATACCATCATTCCCGGATTTTTCATTATTGATTTTCTGCGGCGCGGCAGTGCTATTCGGCAATACGCCAAGCATTTTATGTTTCCGCGCAAGATTGCATTGGATGCGGCTGTGGCTGAGATGCAGTCGGAAAAAAGAGAATCTCTGGAATCAGATGCGGCGGACAATATCCGGATCTGGCTGGAGGCACTGAAACTATATTCTCCGAGTCTGGTTGAGGCTCATATCGAGCTGATCCGAATTCTGAACGTCCATTATCAGAAGCTGCTAAAGGTTGACGGCGATACCATGAATGTTTTAATAGAGCACGCTTATCAAAATTCTGAAAATTTTAAGGAATTCATTGAGACAATTACCTCGGCCGAAAATGAGGTGGATCGTCAGGTAATCGAACAGCTTGGCGGCAATGAAGAAGTCAGGGAGAAGATCTTCGCCGAACAACAGCAGATTGCCAAACGAAGACAAAAGATTCTGGAAGAAGTATTTTAGGCTAATGTGCCCTTTCAGTTTAAAGGATAGACGAGCAGGATATTTCTTCTATAGTTGATTAAATTAAATTCCAAGCATCAAATAACAAATAACAAACAAAATTTAAATTCCAAGTTCCAATGACCCAAACAAGTCGGGTCGGCATTCGTACCGATCTTAGTCCGGAAAATTAGGTTCACCTGAGTCTGGTGCGCATAGAGGCACGTCCTTCAACTTTACAAATGTATTATTTTGGATTTGGTTATTGTAATTTGAGATTTATTTGTTATTTGATGTTTGCGATTTGGAATTTATTATCTCCCTAAAGATCATCATATTGACTATTGTCCAGGTTCCGAAAGCAAGAATTGATCCCGGATAGGATTGACCATGTCTATGAACCTAAAAAAAAATTTTAATCACATATACAATTACGAACGTTATGTCGGCAGCGCGGTGGCTTTGCGGGTGATAAAGTCCAAACCGATCGGGGTTTGGGAATTTCTCATCCCCATTGTCTTTATTTTGCATTTTATGCGCAACAAACAGTCCCGCGAAATTTTTATTCAGAACTATATGTTTACCAAGCGGCACGCGCTGGATGCGGCCTTCAAAATGCTTAAAAAGGGACTCGGCAAACAAGATGTGATGGCCGGCGTCAAGGATAAAACCCGGGCTTTACTGACCGCACCGCAAACCCGGGGGATATATTCAGATGCCATTCGCCAACAACAGATGCGCGAGATAGACCTGTTGTTTGATCACTACGACAAGCTTATGGGAGGTGACGGCGAAGACTATGCCGCCCTGGTGCGCAATGCCTATGGCAGCCGCTTCGACTATATGGAATTTCACGAAGCATTGACGACAGTGGAAAAAAAAGTATCCGACGCGGCCCGGCAGACGCTTGGATCGCAAGCCGATGTCGATGCACTGCTGCGAATCGAAAGGGCCACTGAAGAAGTCCGGCAAACGCGCATCGAAACCATTTTCGGTTCATAGGGAACCCTACTAGTACTGGATCCGATAGCATATAGCTGTCATAACATCGACTGGATTCTGAGATATCGGTATCCATAATTTTTTACCACGAAATACACGAAACACACGAAATAATTTGCGGGATATAGAATTTTATTTTTTTAGTGTATTTCGTGCTTTTCGTGGTGGAAATATATCTTCCTCACAAAAAGTATATGGAAAATGCTCAGTGATCAAGAACGCCAGTGGGTCTATCGCCACGCTTATCTTCCGGAACACCTGCCCGACTATGTCGCAGCTGTTTCAGGCGCCGAGCCTTTTCTGCATCTCAATTATCTATATTTTTGCGGCAAAAAACATCTCATCTTCAACGGTTACCCCCTGGTTCCTGACTCGAATCCTCCCGCGCCAATATATAATTATGTCTGTGAGCGCCATCAGCCGCTGACAGCGGCTGTAATAGCGCCACGGATTTGGCTGCCGAAAGAGCATTGGGAGCATCAGGAGGATGACCGCTATTATCGGCTTGATTTGCCGCTTGCCGCGATGGATGCGCCAGTGGCTTACATGCTGCGCCGTGCCCGGCGAGACTTGGATGTATTGCACGGCCGTTTCGGAAAAGAGCATAAAAAAATAATCAAAGCTTTTTTAGCCCGCCATCGATTCAGTCGCCGGCAGAAATTCCTTTTCAAGCATATCGTGCAATACCTAAAGGCCAGCGACAGTGCCGTGCTGCTTGAAGCCCGAAAGGAAAAAGTTCTCGCGGCCTTTAGCATTGTGGACATGGGTGCCTTGGATTATGCTTTCTACTTATTTAGTTTTCGATCCGGCAAGCTAAATGTACCCGGTGCTTCCGATCTACTTTTTCAGACCATGGTCGATCAGGCCCAGGCCCAGGGCAAAAGGGCTATCAATCTTGGATTGGGGGTCAATGCCGGCATACGACGTTTCAAGGAAAAATGGGGCGGGGTGCCATTCCTGGATTATTGCTCGGTCCAGGTAGATAACAGGGAGGTCGATATCGGACGGTTGGCGAGGAAGTTGTGAATCGAAGTATTTGCTAGTCCAGAACATTCTTTTTTATTTAATCTTTTTCAAAAAGCTTGAAAATCACAAATTACAAATCTCAAATAACAAATGAATTACAATAACCAAAAACTCAAATTCCAAACCGTGTATGCGGTATTATCCATAATGTTTGCCGGGTATCGGTCATTGAGATTTCGAATTTGGAGATTATTTGGGATTTGGTCCTGGTATATTGGAATTTCAATGCTGCCGTCATCTAAATAGCATTGCCATAAGTTGATTTCAACCAGCCTACTTCTTCATCCCGGAATAGATCTTTTCCGCATCCGCCAACCGAATTTTCCTGGTCGCCGCCCTTACCCTATCAAACCACAGGCGCCGTTCTTTTTTTGTGCCCTTGCGCATGGTGGTGATGGCCGCCCGGATGACTTCTTCTTCTACTTTTTGCAGGCGGTTGACGAAAGCCAGATAGCTGCCTTTTGAGGTGTACAGGCTTTTTAGGGCGTCTTTGTAGCCGGGCTGGTTCGATCCGAGCAACTCAAGGTAGTGGTCTACCAGGAATGCTATTTCCTGCAGCTGCTTGTTTCGGATTTTATCCGTGTAGAACCCCTTTTTTTCTTTATCCAGAATATCCTTTGTTTTGATCTCGATGCGCCGGCTTTCCCAGGCGCGCTCCGCTCCCCGGTGGATGTTGATGCTGGCATCCAGCGCGAATTGCCGGGTAAAAAACAGATTCTTGCGAAGCTGCTGCAAACGCAGGCGATATCGTATGATATCATATGCAAACAAGGGCAAGACAACGATCCGCCAGTTGAATTTGGATTTTTTCATTTCAATCAAAGCCGCGGCGGTTCGATTGGATTGACGGGCTTCGAATTTCTTTATGGCGTTGTATGATTTCATTGCGATCGAGTATCTGTATTATCTGTCAAAGGAGTTGACGTATTGCATTGCCGTCCAAACAAAGGCCTCGCACGCAACCTATAGAAAAAGAGATTTGATGTCAACCGTCTGTTGCTGGGTGCAGCGCGGGTTGCGGGATGCGGGTTGCGCGTTGCGGGGGATGAAAGATGCTGGATGCTGGATACTGGATGCTGGATACTGGATGCTGGATGTAGCGCGGGATGCGGGTTGCGTGTTGCGGGGGATGAAAGATGCTCGATGCCGGATGCTGGATACTGGATGTAGCGCGGGTTGCGGGATGCGGGTTGCGGGGGATGAATGATGCTCGATGCCGGAATCCAGATACCGGTCACTGGTCACTGATTACTGGATGCTGGATGCTGGATACTGGATGCCGGATACCGCGGGCCGGATCCTTGGACTCGTATTTTTTACCCCCGCGCATATGAAACTTGTTTTCGGGAACTCGATGGTTATCATAACCCTTATGGGAAAATGGTCGTTCAAATTTCTAAAGAACATTGAACGCAATTTGCATGCGCTGAGGGACAGCCAAGGGCCAAAAGAAGAATCGGCTATCAGGCGCTGGCGGCTATTGCAGGTCGAATCTGCCATAGCATGCAACCTGCGCTGCGTCATGTGTCCCTGGCGGGAATTTGCAGAAACTGTTGAAAACCGCGGATTGATGTCCCAGGAGATCTGGCAGGCGATCCGACCGCATCTTGCCGAAATCCAATCCATCGATTTTACGGGCGGCGGCGAACCCCTGCTGCAGCCCAAATTGGCGGAGTGGATCGCTGAAGCACATGTCGCCGGTTGTGAGACCGGATTTCTGTCCAACGGATTGTTGCTGAATAAAAAGAAACTGCAGCAGATCGTCTCAGCAGGGGTGGACTGGATTTGTATCTCGATCGACGCCGCCGATGCTGAGCTGTACGAAAAAATACGAATTGGCTCGGATTTTAATCGAGTTTGTGCCAACCTGGCAAATATTGCCGACGTACGCATCGGTAAATTGCCTAAAACCATGATCAACTTCGTTTTAATGGACCTCAACTTTCATCAGGTCGAGGATATGGTTCACTTGGCATCGCAGCTGGGGGTTGATCAATTGAATTTCAAGCAATGCGAAGTTATCCGTGGTGAAAGCGGCAAGGGGCACGGCCTTTTCTCAGCCGAGGAGACCAAGAAAATTCGCCGATTAAAAAAAACTCTGGCAAAAGCCCGCCGCCTGGCGAATAAATTAAATATCACGACCACGGCATTTGCCTTCACACCCACGGAACGTTCGGTTTGTGAGCAGGATCCGCGGGATTCACTGTTTATCCGGTATGACGGCCTGGCAGCGCCTTGCATCAATCTTGCGATCGGCGGGCCGACCACTTTTTTGGGCAAAGAAGTCCTGATGCCCAACGTACATTACGGCCGGCTGCCGGATATCGATTTGTTGGATTTATGGCAGTCGGAGTCTGCCGTAAAATACCGCAAGCAATTCGGACAACGCGTCAAAAAGCACGATGAGGCAATTGTCAGCGGCATGCTGAACACTTCCGGCTCGAACCGGTTGAAGGCAATTGAGGCGGCTAAAGACGCGATGCCGGAGCCACCGCCGGGCTGCAATGTATGCCACTATTTGTATGATATTTGAAGAGGGCGCGGGAAAAAGCTCAAAGCAGAAAGCAGAAAGCTCAAAGCTTGAAGCTCAAAGCTGGAAGGCTCAAAGCTCAAGGCTCAAAGCTGAAAGCTGAAAGCTGAAAGGCCTTCGGCGTTCGGTATTCGATTTTCGAGGGGCAGGCTGCGGATTGCAGATTGCGGATTTCGGATTGAACGGCACAACGCACATCACCGAAGTAACGGCAGATAAGGTAGCGCGAAGCTATAGACGCATAGTTGTATGCTGAAAACTGAAAGGCGTTCGGCGGTCCGTATTCGGCTTTCGAGGTGAGGGGTGCGGGTACGGGTTGCAGGGTGCGTGATCTGGGTTCGGGTTACGGGGTGCTAGTTGCCGGTTTATGGGTGAGGGGTAGAGCGCTTGGGGGATGATGGTGAAGATATTCTCATAATTGATAATTCTGTCCTCTGTCCTCTGTCCTCTGTCCTCTGTCATCCGTCCTCCGACAGCTGTGCTCCGTCTTTTGAGCTTTGTCTCCGGGTCTCTAAATCATATTGCGGGGAAGCAACATGAGCGGGGGAAGGAAAAAACTGCTGATCATTGCTGGTCTCATCATCCTGGTGGGGGTCGCCGGTTTTTTATATTATTACAAAACCCAGACCACCTGGGTCGAGTCGCCTCCCTACCAGCGAGCGACCAAATCACCGGCGCGCACGCTCGTTGCTGTATACTCACGCACGGGCAATACCCTGGGGGCGGCCAAGGCGGGCGCCCGCTACTTTGATGCGGACTTGCTGCCGATAGCAGCACCGCAATATGCCCGGACCCTAAAAGGGCAGATGCTCGCATCCCGGGACGCAGACAATGAGGCGACCACCACGCCCATTCAGCATGCTCCGGTGGACCTTTCCCGCTATGACCTGATCTTGCTGTGTGCACCCACCTGGTGGTTTCGACCGGCGGTGCCGCTGTGGTCTTTTGTCGAGAATCACGACTTTGCGGGTAAACCCGTGTTTTTGCTGCTGACCGGCAATAGCCGTCTGAAAGAGGATCTGGTCGGCAAGTTCGGCACACTGGTCGGGGAAAAAAACGGCCGTTTCCTAGGCGCGCTCTTCATTCGGCGGGGGCGGATATACTGGCAGAAAACCCAGCAGGAAGTGAATGAAGAAGTGCTTGCGGCGCTCGAGGTTCGACAAAAATTGTGGCCGGCATCGGCCACTGCAGACTGAGCCTTCAGCCCACCCTGCCTGGTTAACCTCGACTTGGTTTGGGTTCACACCCCGGAGCACGCACCATCATAACGGGTACACAGGATGTGCGCATGAGCCGCTCCGCTACGCTGCCCATTACCCAGCGACTGACTCCCGAACGGCCGTGACTGGCAATGATGATGAGGTCCACAGCATTTTCAGTCGCATAGTCGGCTAATTGGTCGGCCGGGCTGCCTTCCAGCAGTGCATAACGAAAAGTGGTTCCTGCTATCGCAAGGCTTTGCGCCTTCCGGGCCAGGTATTCACCGGCAGCTTTTTTGCGGTTTTCATTCATCTGATGCCGATCTTTCTCTGTGAACCCAAAATCGCCCTGGGCCGGTACGCTGACCGGCAGCCGGACGGGATTCACCACCCGCACCAGAACGACTTCCTTGGATTGGGAGCCGGCGATGATGGCCTCAACATGCGGCATCACACACTCGGCCAGATCCGAGCCATCCAATGGAACCATGATTTTTTGATACATTGCTACACCCCCTGGAATTGAAAATTGAAGATTGATGATTGAATAATTGTGGCAGTCGCTTCGCTCCGTCCTTTTTCAAATTAATAGTACAAATTACCAGGAATATAAGATTTGGAGTACAGGTGTGTCAACGGATCGATTTCGGATTTCAGATTTCGGATTTCGGATTGAGGCACTTTCAGTGCCGGTTAATAGTTCAGCGATGATAGCTGATATTAAAATGGGGCGCGTAGTACGCATTAAGCAGTGAAGGGATTCAGGCTTTTGTCCTTCGTCTTGCAGTTGATGTAAGTGAGGCGAACAGCTATGTTCTATATAACAGGTGGGAAACAGACCGTATAGCGATTGGGGCAGATAGTATAAAGTATGAAAACATGCCCCATTGCCAAGCCCCGATTTAACTGGAACTCAGCATCCTTGCCTCCTGGCATTGAAGCTTCCAGGCCTTACTGCTATCAGCTATGAGCTACGGACTATGAGCTTTTTACACCATCCCCTTGAAGGCCATGAAAACCAGTGACAGGATTCCGGCGGTGACCAGGGCGATGGAGGTGTCCTGCAGGGGGCGGGGGACACGGGCCAGCAGAATTTTTTCCCGCACACCGGCAAATAGAATCAGCGCCAGACCAAATCCCACCGCATAGGCAAAAGACGCCACCAGGGCTTCAATAAAGGTGTACTCTTCGTTGACATTGATCAGACACGCACCCATCACGGCGCAATTGGTGGTGATCAACGGCAAAAATATCCCCAGTCCGGCGTACAGGGCCGGGATACTCTTTTTCAGGAACATTTCCACGAATTGCACCAGTGAGGCAATCACCAGGATGAACGCCACCGTGCGAAGGTAGACCAGGTCAAATTTTTCCAGGAAAAATTTGTTGGTTATCCAGGTGATGACGCCGGCCATTACCATGACGAAAACCACGGCCATGGCCATGCCGATGGCAGTTTCCATTTTTTTGGATGTCCCCAGAAAAGGGCAGTTACCCAGGTACTGGGCCAGCAGAATATTGTTTATCAGGATACAGCTAATTGCCAGAACGACTAAATCGCCCATGGTGATCTCCTATTTCTTCGGTACCAGGTTCATAAGACAAAGCATTAACCCCAGGGCCACGAAAGCCCCGGGTGCCTCAACCATAAAGGTAAATGGTTTGTAGGCCGGACCGAAAATATCAAATGCCAGACCCCAGTCCTTCCAGACCGTCAGCAGACCGGTGCCCAACAGTTCCCGGACGGCCGCCAGGGCAGCCAATGACAGCGTAAAGCCGATCCCGATGCCGAGCCCGTCCAGCAACGAGCGTAGTACTCCGTTTTTGGAAGCAAATGCCTCGGATCGACCCAGTACGACACAGTTGACAACAATCAGCGGGATAAATATGCCGAGCTTCAAAAACAGTCCATATACATAGGCTTGCATGAGAAGTTCCACAATCGTGACAAATGTGGCGATAATAACAATATAACAGGCAATTCGGACTTTCGGCGGGATGACTTTCCGCAGAGTTGATACCAGTACATTTGAACCAACCAGGACAAATGTAGTCGCCAGGCCCATACCAATTCCGTCTTCAACCGCCTTGGTAACCGCCAGAACCGGGCAGAGGCCGAGTACCAGCCGAAACGGAGGCACTTCATCCCATAGTCCTTTGAAAAATTCTTGTGCAAGTGGTTTCGCCATCGACGCCTTCCTATTGATTTAATTTGTTGCTTCCGTATTTTGAATCTTATTGGCTTCCGTGGTGATCTGGTCCTTCAACTTGGTATATAACTCGCTGGCCTCGGTTGCCGCATTTGAAACGGCGCGGGAGGTGATGGTTGCCCCGCTGATGGCATTAATGCTTCCGCCGTCGTTCGTGACTTTTATCGGTTCGTCAGTCGACAGTTCCTCGTACTGCGCTGCAAAACTCGGGTCCGATTTGGCCTTGGCGCCCATACCCGGGGTTTCGGCGTGGGTGGTGACACCGACTCCGATCAGTTTGTTCTCTTCCAAGTCTATGCCGACCATGAGTCCGACATCGCCGCCGTAACCTTTGCCGAAGGTTTCCAGGGCAACTCCCCGGGGTTTACCATCGAAAAATGCGACAAACACCGTTCTTTCTACATCGCCGTCCTTCAGGATGAATCGATCGGCGACTGGGTTGTTTTCAGCCCCTTCGAAAATGGTCCACAAAGCCGGACCTTTGACGAACTCCAGTACCTGGTTGGCGATTTGTTCCTTGGTACCGTTGTGTAGATAGGCCAGCACCCCACCCGAGAAGCAGCTAAGAAGGGTAAGAACGATGACCATTTTAATCATATCACGCATGTTACTCAACCTTTCCCAAAGCTTTTGGACTAATTTTATCCAGCAGGGGGCTGATCAGATTGGCAACCAGAATGGCCAGCATCACCCCGTCGATATAGGCACCTATGTTGCGGATCAAAACCGTCATTATACCGCCGACCGCCCCATAAATGAGCATGGGAGCAAACCAGACCGGAGAGGAAGCGTCGTCGGTGGCCAGAAAGAAGGCCCCGATCAGGGTATATCCGGTAAATACATGAAAGTTGGGGTCGGCAAAACGAACCGGATCCACGACGTTAAACAACATTGCGGTGACGTAGACTCCGGCCAGGAACGAAATGGCAATTTCCCAGCGAATAAATCCCCTGATCATCAGATAAATGCCGCCGATGATCAAACCCAATCCGAAGGTTGATCCGAGGGCACCGACCTGCCGGCCCATGAGCAGGTCCGCCAAACTGAATGATTCAACCGAGGTCGATCCGAAATACTTGGCGGTCGCCAGCGGGAAGGCAGCGGCAAAATTAAAATCGTAATGCAGCAGCATTCCGTTGAAGTCGAACAGATCCTTCCAGGAGATCATCATAATGGCCACAGCCAGCGCCACCGGGCTGAAAGCATTGCTGCCGATACCGCCAAAAATCTGTTTGCCGACCACCACGGCAATAAACGTGCCGGTAAGCACCGCCCACCACGGCATCGTGGCCGGAAACACCATGGCCAGCAGCAGTCCGATCAGGGCCGCGTTGCCGTCGCCGATCGTGGGTGGTTTTTTCATGGCCCTGTTGATCAGCAACTCCCACAGCATGGCCGAGGCTACCGACAGGCCGATGACGCCGAGAACCGGCACGCCGTAGTAGACCAGCCCGGCGAGCGCCGCCGGTAAGGCGGCCAGCATCGTATGATAGCTGCGCTCGGTGACACGGTTTCCAATGTGCCAGAATGGGGCATGTGAAACTATCAATTTCTTTTGCTCAAACATCCGTTGCCTCCACGGTTTTAGCCCGGTCCAATTCATATTTGGCTAACTTGATATATTGAAATATCGGTATCTTGGATACACATACATAGCTGCACAGACCGCATTCGATACACGAGTGCAGGTCGTAGTTGTCGGCGGCTTCTTCGTATTGCCCGGCTTCCAGAAATCTGACCAGCATGTTGACCGCGATCTGAGCCGGGCAGGTGCGCACACAGTCACCGCAATTAATGCAGGGATAATCCGAAGAATAGGCGGCCATGGCCCGATCCAGCACAAGAATCGCATCGGTGTCGGGCAAAACCGGCTGGTCCAGTGAATATACGGCGTTTCCGGTCATGGGGCCGCCGAGTACAATGCGGTCTTCTTCATTGATGCTGACACCGTAGACCCTCAGTATATCTTTGATCGGGGTTCCGATGGCGGCTTCAATCAAATGTTGATGGCCGTCTTTCGAGATAAACGTGAGCGTCTTGCGGGTCGGCAATCGGCGGTCGGCATAGGCCCGGCCGATGGAAGCCACACCCTCGACACTCATAAAGCAAACGCCCATATCCTGAAAGCTTTGGCCGGCCGGGACAACCTCACCGACGACATTTTTCATGATCATCGCGGGCAGGGCGGCCGGGTAAGTGTTGTCAATGCTTTTGACATCCGCGCCGATATGCCCGAAGCCCTGAATCGTGTCGCGACCGGTGACCAGGATGATTTGATCGATGCCGGATATTGCTTTTAATATTTTTATCCCATCCCTGATATCGTTCAGGCGGTTATTGGTAATATACTGGCGGGTGCCGATCAGCAGATCGCTGTCGACGCCGGAAATTACAATCGTTTTAATGGGGGAGTCTGTTTCTGACAGGCTTTTCAGCGGCGCGGCACCGGGCGCGGCCGCCAGATAGTCGATGGCACCCTCCAGCGTGGGAGATTGGGCCTCGGCCTCAAACTGATCATCAATAATTTCTTCTTGGGCAATGTTGATGGTAATGGCCGTGTAGGTTTTACCAAAATCACCGGTGTGGGGCGAAATGGCGGATACCGAGCCTGTGACACTGGCAATGACATAACTCGGACTATCGGCATAAAGCGCTATTTTCTGGCCGGTTTTAACCTTGTCACCGACTTGAATTGAGGCCGGCTGGTTTGTGTCACTGTTTCTTTCATGAAAAAGTGTTACCGATTTAGTTGCCGCCACTATATCCGCTTCGGGCAGGACGGCCGGAAGCCGTTCGTATTCAAACTGTGGAATGACTAAACCAAAGAACGATTTTTTTAGCATAGCTCAACCTTTTTGGTGTTCCTGCGGGATTAAACAGCTCTAGCGTGCCTACGGCAGCCGCCTTAAATTACCGGTCTACCGGATATGACAGGCGGTACATTCTTTTTCAAGCGGGCCTGCCTCAAAAGCCTCATGACACCCGGCACACTGCTGGTGAAAGGCATCGGCCCGTTTCGGTACTTCCTCATCGCCTTCATCCAGATCATGGCACTCACTGCATGATTGGGCATCCGCGTACTCATCTTCGGCAAGGGTGTGATGACAGTCACCGCACGACAATCCATAGCCGGTTATATCGGCATGCTTTTTGTGCTCGAATATGACATTTCCCGCAGTGACTTCAAATTTCATCCGGATCGGTTCTCGAGGCACTTCGGGCGGAAACGCCGCATAGCACAAGACCCCCACGAACAGAAAATAAATGATCAATCCGTATGCCAGCTTTAGTTCGTTTTTTGAAAACATATTCTCCCCATACCCCATTTTGTTGTTTCAATCTGGGAGATGCCCATAATTTCATTCAATCGGGAGCACCGCGTGCAAAAAAGTCTCCGTTCGACTACCACAATGCCGGCCAGCTTTCAAGAAATTTCTGCAAAATTCAGGCATTATAAACGCCCGGATTTGAGGTTATCTCAAACGGCTTCCGATTCCTGACGCATATCGGTGATCGATACCTGATCCGCGTAAGCTTGGTCCGGATCGTAGCAGGTCAGACAGCAATGCAGACAACGGTTGCTTTCTCCATGGGCTGCATCTTCGGTCAGGACCTGGTCCACTTCGATAAACGAGTCCATGCGCTCTGCAATGGAAAGCTCCGGCATCGGTGCCCGCCGGCTTTTAACGACGCCCGGCACCATGTCGAAAATCGTCTCGGCAATCAGGTCCTTGTTCAATTCTCTGGGATCCGCGTTGACCTCCTGTTCCATGACATATTGATGGATGGAGCGGGCCGCCCGCCGGCCGCCGCCGATGGCCGTCACCACCAGGCTCGGGCCCGTAGCGGCATCGCCCGCCGCAAACAGGTGTGGAATATTTGACTGCAGGGTCGCCGGGTCAACATCGATGGTGTTCCAGCGTGTTGTCTTCAGCTCCATCACCTGTTCCTTAATGCCTTCGGCAAAGGAGATTTCCGGTGACTGGCCGATGGCCGTGATCACCATATCGGTTTCAATCAGGGTTTCGGAGCCTTCAATCGGCACCGGCCTTCGCCTGCCGCTGGCATCCGGTTCTCCCAATTCCATTTTTAAGTATTCCAGGTGCGTGACCTGATCGTTCTCGTCCCCGATAATGCGGACCGGAGCGGCCAGAAATTGAAACTGCACGCCTTCTTCTTCGGCGGCATCGATTTCGACTTCATTGGCGGGCATTTCATTGCGGGTCCGGCGATAGACGATATAGACATTTTCAACCCCCATCCGGAGCAGGTTGCGGGTGCAGTCAATGGCCGTGTTGCCGCCGCCGATGATAACCGCCGACTTGCCGACCGGTATCTTTTCGCCGCCGGCCAGGCGCGATAAAAAGTCGATACCCGTGTAGGCACCGTTTAAATCTTCGCCCTCCGCCCGCAGACTCGAATCCTGCCAAGCACCGATCCCCATAAAAACCGCATCAAATTGCTGGGCGGCCAGGGAACTCATATCGAAATCGCGGCCGAATTTCATGTCGGTTTTGGCTTCAACCCCTAAATCGAGAATGCCCTGGATTTCCCAATCCAGCACTTTTTTGGGCAATCGGTATTCCGGGATCCCGTAGCGCAGCATGCCGCCCAATTTGGGCATGGCTTCAAATATGGTTACCGAGTGTCCTAAGCGGGCTAAAAAGAAGGCGCAGGTCAGTCCGGCCGGACCACCACCGACAACCGCCACGCGCTTGTCCGTGGGCGGCGCCACCGGGACCGGCAACCGTTGCCCTTTGTTCATTTCGTAATCGGCTGCAAAGCGTTTGAGCTGGTTGATGGATACGGGGTCGTCTTCAATTCCCCGCCGGCAGTTTTCCTCACACGGATGGGGGCAGACCCGGCCGCAGGCCAGCAGAAGCGGGTTGCGTTCCCGGATCGTATTGACGGCGCCTTCATAATCCCCTTCGCGAATTTGAGTGATATACTTGGGAATATCGATTTCTGCGGGGCAGGTCTGGCGGCAGGGCGCCAGACGATCGTTGCTTTGGTTGAAATGCAAAATTCGTTGGGATGCCGTTTGAACATTCATGATGGCCTTGGGACAGATCTGCTCGCAAACACCGCAGCCGACGCATTTTTTCTTATTGACCACCGGGTAGCCGTCCGGGCCCATATCCAAGGCATCGAACATGCAGGCCCGCACACAATCACCCAGCCCCAGACAGCCGACTTTGCATTCGCGCTGACCACCGGACATCACCGCCTGGGCGCTGCAGGTATTGACCCCCAAATAGATGAAATCGTTGGCAGCCCGGTCGCCGCCGGTGCAGGTATTGTAGGACTTAAACGGTTCGGCCATGCCGACTTCCATGCCCATCACGGCGGCCGCGCCCATGGCGGATTCCGGCCCTCCCACGACACAGACACTGGGCTGCGCGGTACCCGCAACCACTGCGACCGCCGCCGCCGAACAACCGGCATACCCGCAGCCGCCGCAATTGGCCCCGGCAAAGGTCGCCTCCACCTGAGCAATGCGCGGGTCTTCCCATACATAGAAAATACGAGAAGCCGCACCAAGCACAATTCCACAAACCGCTCCCAGTCCCAGCATAAAAATTGTTCCTTCGACCATAGACCCACTCCTTAGATCACAAAGATTTATTTCCTGGCTCTTTATGCAGTAAATTAATTTACCATTTTCAATTATACGCCCGGACTGTCCAGCCGGACCATTTTTAAAAGGAGCTACCTTATCACCCTGGATTTAATATTTCAAGTTTAAACAAACGGAACTGGTGGAATTTCTGGAAGTGGGAAGGCATTGATTTCGGATTGCAGATTTCGGATTTCGGATTGAGGAAAAGAAAGAAGAGGGGAAGGTCGGAAGATGGGAATATAGATTTGGACTGAGTGCTGAGTGATGAGGACTGAGGGCAACGGAAAGCTAAAACTAGCGGACCTTCGGCCGTAGAGGAGCGCTTCGCTTGAAGAGCGTTTCACTTGAAGAGCGCTGCGCTTGTTGAACCCCTTAAGTCCTATAATCAGATGTGAAATCCCGCTGTTTTTTTGCGGGGAGGGAATGGAAGGACTGAGTGCTGAGGACTGAGTTAAGAGTATTCGGACGATGGAAACAGCTACACGCTCAGTCCTCAGTCCTCATCACTCAGCGCGTTAAATTAAATTTCACCTACCGGTCTCTCAACATGCCAGCTTTCCAGCCTCCAGACCTCCCAGCCTCCAGGCTATTATGCTATGAACAGCCAGCTATCAACTCAACAAACTCAATAAACTCGATAAACCCATTAAACTATTGTCAACAAACCCCGCACCTTTTGCAGGACTCAACCTGACAGTCGGGGGTTGTCCTGGCTTGCCGGGCGCGTTGGTATTCTTTTTTGAGATAGGACTTTTTGATGCCGTGGTCGATGAAATCCCAGGGAAGCCGCTCATCCAGTTCGCGCTCCCGGTGGACATAAAAGCTCGGGTTTACCGGCACTTTTTTAAGCGTCTGGGCCCAGTTGCCGTTGTTGGCATGGGTCATTGCCAGGACATCGGCGACTTTGCGATCGCCGCGTGATAACAAGGCCTGGATAAAGGCCCAGCGGGGGACATCCGAATTTATTCTGACATTGGCGACTTTCCGCAAGCCATTTTTGATTTTTTTGATTTTTCGTTTCAGCAAACCGACCTCATCCATGGCCGCCCACTGGAAGGGGGTAAACGGCTTGGGGACAAATGAATTGAGGCTGACGGTAATCGTCCCGATGTGCCGGCGCGCCCGGCTGGAGGCTAAAAAACAATGTTTAATCTGTTTGACCAGACTTATAATACTGTCGACGTCCGCCTCGGTTTCAGTCGGCAAGCCGACCATAAAATAGAGCTTTAAATTGGGTATGCCGTTTGCGACCAGGGAGGTGGCAGCATTCAGAATATCATCTTCAGTGAGCCCCTTGTTGATCACCTGGCGCATGCGCTGGGAGCCGACTTCCGGCGCGATGGTAGCCGTTTTAACGCTGCTTTGAGTCAGGGCCGCCAATAGGCTGCCGCTTAACCGGTCGGCGCGCAGCGAGCTGAATGAAATTCTAATATTTTTATCCTTGAATGTCTCGCACAATTGCTCGATTCCGGGCAGATCGGATACCGCTGCCCCCACGAGGCCGATGCGATCGGTCAACTCGGCCCCCTGCCTGATGGATTGCTCAAGCAGCGCGACGGGGCGAAATCTGGGTGGCCGGTATATATACCCTGCACTGCAGAATCGGCAGCCATGGGGGCATCCGCGCCCGGTTTCAATTAAAAAGGTATCGCCAAAGGTGGTGTGGGGCGTTATGACCGTGCTGCAGGTGGGTTCCTGAGCCAGATCATCCATGAAGATGCGCTCTATTTTAGGGGGGAGATCTTCCAGGGCTTCAAAGCTCTCAATGGTGCCGTCATTTTTGTAGTGCGTCCGATATAAGATCGGCACATAGGCCCCCGGGACATTGCGCGCCAATTCTTTCAAAAGATCCTGTTTCCCCGCATTGGAATCAAAGACCTCAAAAAACTGCGGCAGGATGCCCTCGGCTTCGCCGATCAGAAAACAGTCTATGAAAGCTGCGATAGGCTCCGGGTTTAAAAAACTGGCCACACCGCCGGCGATGATCAGCGGGTGGTTTTCGCTGCGATCGCCGGATTGCAATGGGATGCCGGCTTTGTCTAAAACGGCCAGCAAATGCGGATAGTCATTTTCAAAGGACAGGGAGAAGGCCACGATGTCGGCCGCGGCAATGGGTTGGCCGGATTCCATGGTTTTCAGCCGGCCGGGTTGCGGCTGGTTGTCTTCCGGCAGAAAGGCCCTCTCGCAGACCACCTGCTCGTAGCTGTTGAAAAGCCGGTACAGGGTCTGGAACCCGAGATTGGACATGCCCACGTGGTAGCGATTGGGATAGACCAGGGCAATCCTGACGCTTGCGCGCCAGGATTTGCGGATGGTTCCGATTTCGGAGCGGATATCCGGGGGGGGCAATCTGTATGAATTGCGCGGCATGTTATCGGTTGCCCGTTGTTCCGCCGCAGGCGGATCGGTTGTCTGCACAGCAGGTCGTCGTTGAATAAAATAGTGGTGCTGTTTTGGACAAAGTCAACCACCACTTCCGGTGGTGGACCCGAAAAGGTTCTACCGTCAGCGGGAGGAGCGTTCACTCGGCGTGAACCCTCAAACAACCGACAACTCGCCTGGGGCGGAACAACGGACGTTTTTAATCCGCCTTTCTTCTCAGAAAGGTAGGCACATCCAATTCGGTGTCGTCGATGATCACACCGCTGTTGCCCCGGTAGTAGGCGCCGGATGATTCACCCACCGCTTTTTTCTGGCGCATGAAGGTCGGCTCATCGTAATCGACAATATTATCTTCCGGCGTGATATCCCGGATCTTGCCCCGCAGCGGCTGCTCAATTTCTTCTTCGACTTCGGGCTCTTTGCCGATCCCGGTGGCAATCACCGTCACCCGCATCTCGTCGCCCAGACTGTCGTCCACTGAGGTGCCCCAGAAGATTTCGGCTTCTTCGCCCACTTCGCTGTGAATGAATTCGGATGCTTCGGCGACCTCTTCGAATTCCATATCGCTGGTGGCCGTGATGTTCATCAAAACACCCTTGGCACCATTGATGGGGATGTCTTCCAGTAAAGGATGCGAAATTGCCTTTTCGGCGGCTTCCACCGCTCGATTTTCGCCGGTCGAGATGCCGATTCCCATCAGGGCCATACCGGCTTTGGACATGGTGGTCCTGACATCGGCAAAGTCCAGATTGACAACACCCGGCATCATGATCAGGTCCGTGATGCCTTTTACCGAATGCAGCAGGATTTCATCAGCCTTGACAAACATTTCCATCAGGGTCGCTTTTTTGGATGCCAGACCGCGCAGCCGGTCGTTGGGGATCGTGATAGCCGTATCGACCACTTTTTTCAAAGTTTCAATGCCTTCTTCCGCCACCTTGGCCCGCTTCTTGCCTTCAAACGAAAATGGCCTGGTCACGACGGCAACCGTCAAGGCACCGAGATCTTTGCTGATTTCAGCGATGACCGGAGCCGCGCCACTGCCGGTACCGCCGCCGAATCCGGCCGTGATGAATACCATGTGGCTGTCGGCCAGAGCCTGCCGAATTTCATCTTCATTTTCCAGGGCCGCATCCCGGCCGACCAGGGGATTGGCCCCGGCCCCCAGCCCTTCGGTGATTGCCTCGCCCAGCTGAATGCGAACAGGGGCCTTGGAAATTTCAAGGGCCTGGGCATCCGAATTGGCCGCAATGAATTTGACCCCCTGGAGATTGGATGAAATCATGTTGTTGATGGCGTTGCCGCCGGCGCCTCCCACTCCGATAACCTTGATTTTCGCTGATTTTTCCTTGTCAACATAGGTAAACATGTTTGCCCTCCTACCCGTTTTAGTTATTGGTTGATAGTTCTTCTTTGTCACAGTATCGGATCAACATATTGTAGTTGTATTTCAATAGGCTTTAATATTAATTGAAAAATGATCTAAAATTGAAAATGAACTAAAATGATCTAAAATTTTGGTATTCTGTCTATTTTATAAAAACAGATAGAGCGCAGCGTTTCCTTAATTTTAGGCAATTTAGGCATTTAATAATTTTAGTCATTTTCTTCAAACCACTTCGCTGAACCACTTCTTCATGCGGGCCATTACCCGGTTGAAAATGTTTTTATCCCGGATCCTGAACTTTTTGGCATCCTGGTTGCGCGCGCCGAATAGGACCAAGCCCACGCCGGTGGCATACATGGGGTTGTTGACCACATCCACGAGGCCCTTGATTCCCTGGGGTTTACCGATGCGGGCCGGCAGCTTGAACACCGATTCGGCCACCTCCGATACACCCTCGAGCAGGGATGTTCCGCCCGTCAAGACAATCCCGGAGGGGATCGCATTTTCCATGCGGGCCCGGTATAACTCCCGGTAAATCAATTCGAAGATTTCCTCCAGACGGGGCTCAAGAATCTCTCCCAGAATTTGGCGGGGCAGCTTGCGGGGCTCTCGCCCCCCCATGCCGGAGACTTCGATGCTTTCGTCGCTGCTGATGGCACGGGCCAGACAGGTACCGTATTTCTTTTTTATTTTTTCGGCTTCAGCCTGGGGGGCCCTCAGGCCGACCGAGATATCGTTGGTCAGGTTGTTGCCGCCTAACGCCAGCACAAAGGTGTGCTTGATGTTTTTTCCCGCGAACACTGCCAGGTCGGTGGTACCGCCGCCGAGATCCAGCAGGGCCGTTCCCAGCTGCTTTTCCTCATCGGTCAGCACCGCTTCACCGGACGCCAGGGATTCCAGCACGATATCCGAAACATCGAGTCCGGACCGGTTGGCGCATTTGACGATATTATGGGCCGAAGCAACCGCACCGGTGACAATGTGAATTTTCGCTTCCAACCGAACCCCGGCCATCCCTACCGGGTTTTGAATTCCCGATTCATCATCAACCATAAATTCCTGGGGCAGGACATGAATGACTTCCCGATCCATGGGTATCGCCACGGCCCGGGCTGCATCGATTACCCGCTCGACATCGTTTTCCGTAATCTCCGTGCCCTTGATGGCCACGATGCCACGGCTGTTGAATCCGGTGATGTGTCCGCCGGCGATGCCGGCACACACCGATGAAATTTCGCAGCCTGCCATCAGTTCCGCCTCTTCCACGGCTTTTTTAATCGAATCGACGGTGGATTCGATGTTGATGACCACCCCTTTGCGTAAACCGATGGAGGGATGAGTTCCAATACCGATGATGTTGATATCCGACCCGGATACTTCACCGACAACCGCACAGATCTTGGTCGTTCCGATATCAAGACCTACGATAATGTCCTCTTGTCGACGCATGTTTGCCCTCCTAGTCTCCCTGTTGGGGGGATTCCTTTTTAATTGGATTAACCACGATACGCTGCAGATTATTCAAATCAACCCGATCGAAATCAAAAATGCTTCGCTGCCGTTTGAGATAGGAAAATAATTCTGCCAGCATATGGTATTTTCTGATGTAGTCGCTGTAGCCCAGACTGATGGCCTTCAGGTGGTCAAATGCGTGAATCGTCAGTCCGATTTGCCGATCGACATTTATTTGCCGGATCAAATGGTTGGGCAGGATGCTGCCCTGCTGTTGGCCAAGCTCCAATACCTGCATCACGGCGCGAAAAGGGGTCGAATCAGGCATGGATTCCCCAGGCCGGGATGACGCCAGGCGGCCGTAGACCTCCAGGTCCGACACATCGAGGCCTTTGATCACCGGCAGGCCAGGCTGTTCTGTCGGATCCCACGCCTTAAAGATGCGACCCTGAAGGTTGATTAAAAATTTCTCTCCAAAATCGACCACCGCCAGCGCAGTCTGCTCTTTGATTCGAATGATGAGTCGCGATGGAATTTCCCTGATGACCTCAGCTTCGGAAATCCAGGGATGAGCCAACAGTCTTCTCCTGACCTTCGAAAGATTGACCGACAGGATATTATCGCCGGCGCGAACCCGGGCTTGCCGGGCGACCTGCTCATGAGTCAGGCGCCGGTTGCCTTCAATGGTTATGGTTTCGGCAGCAAAATAATCGCTCTGGGTCACGATTTCGTGCACCAGGATAAAAAAGACGGTGACGCCGGCAAAGGCAGACACTGCGGCCATGACCTTGAATCCCAGGGCCAGGCGGGCCAGCAACCGGCGCCATGCCTTTGGTTTTTGGCCCTTGCGATAATTTTTGCGCGGCTTCTTGCGTTTAGCCAATTTAAACCTCATTACTTCGTTATAAGAGCGCTGCGCTTTAGGAGCGCTTCGCTCTATGAGCACTTCGTTTTAGGAGCGCTGCACTCTATGAGCACTTCGTTTTAGGAGCGCTTCGCTTGAGGCAAAAAAGGTATGACCTCCGAACTCCATGCCTCATGCTCTTTGTACTCTATCATCCAAACTTTCCGATCTCGCAGCTTCTGAGCTTCGCAGCCCACCATCCTGGTTGTATTCCAGACTATTGCTCGATCCCCAGTACTCAGTCCTTCCATTCCTTCCCCGCAAAAAAACAGCGGGATTTCACATCTGATTATAGGACTTAAGGGGTTCAACAAGCGAAGCGCTCAACAAGTGAAACGCTCCTCAAGCGAAGCACTCCTCAAGTGAAACGCTCCTCAAGCGAAGCGCTCCTCAAGTGAAACGCTCCTCAAGGACCGAAGGTCCGCTCATTCAAGCTCCTGCAACATTTGTTCGCCAACCTTCCAGACGTCACCGGCGCCCAGGGTCAGCAGGATATCACCTGGTTTTAAATTTTTCTTCAAAGCCTTAACTGCATCTTGCATGGAGCCTGCGAAACTAACTTCCTTGTGGCCGTGGGCCTGGATGCCTTCGCATAGAAGCTGCCCGGAGACGCCTTCGATTTCTGGTTCGCTGGCGGCGTATATCGGCAGCACCAGCAGGACATCGGATTGGTAGAAGGCCCGGGTAAAATCGTCGAACAATGCCTGGGTCCGGCTATAGCGATGAGGCTGAAATACCACGACCTTGCGCTTGTCCGGCCAGCATTTCTGCAGGGCATCCAGGGTGGTTTTTATTTCAGTCGGATGATGACCGTAATCGTCGACCACCGTAACACCGCCGACTGCTCCTTTGATTTCCATCCTGCGCTGGACGCCCTCAAGGGTTTCGAGCGCTTTTTTGATGGCCGCAAAGGGCACATCCAGTTCGATGCCCACGGCGATGCTGGCCGTGGCATTATAGATGTTGTGCAGACCGGGCAGATTCAGAGTTATGCGGCCTAACTTGCGGCCCCGCTTGATGACTGTGAAGCGGCTTTGCCGCTTGGCAAACTCGACATCCCGGATCTGGTAGTCCGCCTGGGTGCTCCTGCCGTAGGTGGTATAGCGCTTTTTTATGGCGGGAATCAGATCCTGTATCGGCTCGTTGTCCAGGCAGAGAATGGCCAGGCCATAAAACGGAATCCGGTCGATAAAGTTCAGGAACACGGATTTTATGGCATCCATATCCGGGTAGAAATCCAGGTGCTCCCGGTCTATATTGGTAACCACGGCAATGGCGGGGGAAAATTTCAAAAACGATCCATCGCTTTCATCGGCTTCGGCGACGATAAAATCGCCCTGTCCAAGCACCGCGTTGGATCCGATGCCTTTTAATTTGCCCCCGATAACAACCGTCGGGTCGAGTCCGCCATGGGCCAACACTGAAGCCACGATCGAGGTGGTCGTGGTCTTGCCGTGGGCGCCGGCGATGGCAACGCTGTATTTTAAGCGCATCAGTTCTGCCAGCATTTCCGCGCGGGGGATCACCGGAATCGATGCCAGTTCGGCCGCCAATATTTCCGGATTGTCATTTTTAACGGCCGATGAAGTCACAATTACATCGGCGCCCTTGATCTGATCGGCCTGATGCCCTTCATAAACAGTGCCGCCCAGGGACTGGAGGCGTTCGGTAATGTCGGAGGTGTTCAGATCTGAGCCTGATACCTTGTAGCCCAAATTGAGAAGCAACTCGGCAATGCCACTCATACCGATGCCGCCGATTCCGACAAAATGGATGTGATACTTTTTTAAATACATGGTTACGAGTTACGAGTTCCGGGTTACGTGTTGCGAGTTCCGAGTTGCGAGTTACGGGTTACGAGTTACGGGTTCCGGGTTCCGGGTTACGGGTTACGAGTTGCGAGTTACGGGTTCCGGGTTCCGAGTTACGGGTTTCGGTTTATGAGTTCCGGGTTACGAGTTACGTGTTACGAGTTAGGCCCTTAGGGCCTTTTTTCTGACAACATGTTGTAAGAAACTGAAGGTTTCAGGTGTCAGTGTTTCTGCCGGAGGCAGATCAGGATTTAGCACCTCGCTTTCCTGACACCCGAAACCTGACACCTGAAACCTGATACCTACAAACTGCGCCATTGCTGCCCCGCCGGGGCCACTTTTTCAGAGCGCGGTCCCGGAAAAAGCATAGTGCCTATTTATTGAAATCACATCATGTTTGCGCATGATTTATGCTATAGCCAGATTGAATATCTTAGGACCGCTATTGATTTAAATAAAAAAGATAGAGCGAAGCGATTCAACAAATATTCAATTTTCAATCTTCAATCTTCAATTCCGGCTTGCCCGGGTTGGGTGTTACGGGTTTCGGGTTGCGAGTTCCGAGTTCCGGTTTCAGGACGCGCGGTACGGGTTGCGCGGCATGTTTGTCTGATAAAAATATATTCTTTTGATTCATTCAACCTGTCGCTTTATCAAGCAACCGATAGCAATCGTCGACAATGCTGCCGGCGGCTTGCGGGTTGCCGAACTGCCGGGCCCTGGCGGCCATATCCTTCAATGCCTCCCGGTGGGTGGCATAGTATGAAATTTTCCGGCTGAGAATTTCCGCGTCGAGATCTTTTTCCTCGATTACCTCGGCGGCACCTTCGTCGGTCAGCATGCCCGCATTCAGCACCTGATGGTTGTCGGCGGCATGGGGAAAGGGGATGAAAATAACCGCCTTGCCCAGGGCCGTTATTTCCGCAACCGTGGTGGCCCCGGCCCGGCAGATCAGAAGATCGGCCCGGCTGTAAAGTTCGGCCATGTTGTCGAAAAATGACTGCACCGTGCATCGAATTTTGTGGCGGCGGTACGCCTCATTCACCTGCTGTTCGTCCGCCGCACCGGTCTGATGAATAAAATGCAGCCGATCTTTATCCTCGAGGCCATCCAGTGCGTCGACGACCGCCATATTTATGGCATGAGCCCCCTGACTGCCGCCGATGATCAGCACGGTCAACACCCCGGTTGCGGTGCCATTGTTTTTTTCCGTGTCAGAGTCAGGGAAATATTCTAAAAGTTCGTGCCTCACCGGGTTGCCCGTCCACCGGATTTTGTTTGAATTCAGGTTGAATTCAGTATTCTTGAACGAAATAAATACGCGGTCGGCGAAGCGCGCTAAAATTCTATTCGTGATTCCCGGTAAAATATTCTGCTCATGGATCACGATGGGGATGCGCCGCAGCCAGGCACCGATGATGACCGGGCCGGCCGAGTAGCTTCCGAGCCCGATCGCTAAATCAGGTGCAAAATCGCCGATAATCCGCAGGGACTCAAATATCCCCTTGGGAATACTAAAAGCGGACTTCAGCTGATTCCAGACGCCGCGTCCTTTAATTCCGGCGGCTGTAATGCAGCGCAGTTCATAGTCTGTCTTGGATAACACCGATTTCTCCATGGGAGTGCCGGTACTCACGAAAATTATTTTGGATGCTGCATTGCGAGCGTCAAATTCCCGGGCGATGGCAATTCCCGGGAAAAGATGCCCGCCGGTTCCGCCGCCGGCGATGACGATTTTTAAAGGGCGGTTGCCCGTTGCTTCAACCATGTTACCTGTTTGATATCCCTCTGTTGCTTCGTTCAGTCATCGCCAGTTATTCGTTATTGGCTCGCGGCTTCTACCGAGTGTCCAATAAAGGGTTAAAATTAGTAACCCAATACCCAATACCGATTACCCATTACCGAATACCCAATACCGATTACCCATTACCGAATACCGAATACCCAATACCGAATACCGAATACCCAATACCAAATACCCATTACCCATGCCCTCACGCCTTGCGTGCCGCGCCAATATTCATCAAAATCCCAATGGACGCCATATTCAGCAGCAGGGACGTTCCGCCGTAGCTCAAAAAGGGCAGGGTGAGACCTTTGGTGGGCAACAGTCCCAGGGTGACACCCATGTTGATACAGATTTGCATGCCCATGGCAGCCGTCAGGCCGATTGCCACCAGGGATCCAAAGGTGTCCGGTGCATTGCGGGCAATCTTGATGCCTTTCAACAAAATCCAGGCGTAAAGCATGATGATTACCAGAACTCCCATCAACCCAAATTCTTCCCCGATAATTGAAAAGATGAAATCAGTATGGGGTTCGGGGAGATAAAATAATTTTTGATAGCCTTTACCGATGCCCGTGCCCCACAAACCACCGGTGCCGAAAGCCATTAAAGAGTGAATAATTTGGTAGCCTTCACCGGCCGGATACTGCCAGGGGTTGAGAAAACCCGTAATTCTGCTCATCCGGTACTGAGAGCTTGCCAGCAGCCAATAGGCCACGGGTAGGAACAGGAGCAACAGTGATCCGAAAAGATGCAGACAACGCACGCCGCCGACGAACATCATCAGCCAGGTCAGCGCCGCCAGGATCATAACCGTCCCGTAATCCGGCTGTCCGATTATGCAAAAAGCAAATACCGCTAAAACGATGACATGCGGTACAAATCCGATTTTAAATTCCTTGAGCCGATCGCCTTTTTTATCCAATGAATAGGCCAAAAATATGACCAGGGCCAGGCGGGCAAACTCAGACGGCTGAAAGGATAAACCGCCGAAGCGCAGCCACCTGGCCGCTCCACCGGCCGTGAGCCCATAGTCGGTGAATTGGATCGCTATCAGAAAAATCAGGGACAGCGCCAGCAGCGGGTAAGTCAATAGGCGATACCAGCGATAGGGAAAATTGCGGCAGACAACCAACCCGATCAATCCTAACAGGGCAAAAATCGCCTGTTTTTTTAAGAAGAGATAATCCGAGCCGAATCTTTGCAACGCCACGGCTGAACTTGCGCTATAGACCATAACGATTCCGATGCCGACCAAAAAGAGCACCGGAAACAACAGCCCGATATCATATAAACCGTTATTTGCGTTTTGATCGTTTGAATTCATGCCGGGTTCTTCGGTTTGAGTTTTGTCACAGATTCTTTGAAGTCATTGCCGCGCTGGGCATAATTGTCGTACATATCAAAGCTGGCACACCCGGGTGACAACAACACCACGTCACCCGCGGAACTGTCCTGATACGCCTGGCTGACTGCGGCCGACATTGAAGTTGCCGTTGCTGTGGACACGGTATCATTCAAAGCCTGGCGGATCAGATCCGCGGCCTGTCCCAGGAGGAACAGCTTTTTGACATGCCGGGTAAAAATGTCCCTGAGTTCTTTAAAATTGCCCCCCTTATCCAGCCCGCCCATGATCAGCACCACCGGTTTGTCAAAGCATTCCACGGCCCGCATTACCGCCGCCACGTTGGTCGCTTTGGAATCATTGTAAAAATCGATGTCATCGATGGTTGCAATATATTCCATGCGATGGGCACTCCCGCGATATTGGTTCAGTGTGTCCTGAATCGCCGGCGGCCGTCCCCCGGCCGCCAGGGCCGCCAAACTCGCGGCACAGGCATTTTCACGGTTGTACCGGCCGGCAAGTTTAAATCTACTGAGATCCAACGAAAATTGATTGCGGATTGCGGATTGCGGATTGCGGATTTTCGATGCGGTCCCGATGATTGCATTTAAATCCAGTTTGATGCCGCGATCAATGAGGCGTGCGCCTATTTCCTCTCCTTCGGGATTCGGGTATATCAATTTGCTACCTGTAATCTTTTCGGTCAGCGAGCGGACTAATGGATCGGAGCCGTTTAAAACGGCGACGTCATCGGCTTGCTGATTTTCGAACAACCTGATTTTGGAAGCGGCGTACGCTTCGAAATCCGGGTAGCGGTCCAGATGATCCGCCGTGATGTTGAGCAGCACCCCGACGTGGGGTTTAAAAGTTTCGGTTGTGTCCAGCTGAAAACTGCTGATTTCCGCCACGATGATATCCGCTTCCTGCTTGCCGCCGGCATAGTCGATTAAGGGGTTTCCAATGTTGCCTCCCACAAAGACCTTCAACCCGGAGCGCTCGAGCATATCGCCCAGTAGCTCGGTGGTCGTCGTTTTTCCGTTGGTGCCGGTCACGGCTGCCACCGGCTGCCGGATGTACCTGGAGGCCAGCTCTATTTCACCCATGACGGGTACACCCCGGTCCCGGGCCTGCAGCACCGGCGCGATGGTGTGCGAAACACCCGGACTCAAAACGATCAGGTCCGCCATTTTAAAAATTTCAGATCGATGCCCGCCCAGTTCCAGGGGAATGCCCAATGCCGAAAACTCCTGAACCTTGGTTCCCAATTCGCTTTCGGATGCCTGATCGGTTGCAACGACAGCCGCCCCTCTGTCTTTTAGAAAGCGGGCGGCGGCAATGCCTGTAACACCGAGTCCAACGACCACAACGTTTTTTTGCGCGACATCAATCATCCCAGCGATCCGTTTAGTTTTGCCGAAAAATTTTTCCCCTGTATCCCATCCGGCCGCCCCGCCCTTGCTGGCAGGAGGGCAGGGCCTGAGCAAGAGCAGGGGCGGTCGGAAGATGGGTTTATGGGTTTAAAGGGTTGAATTAAACAGCGAACCGCAGAATATCGAATATCGAATATCGAATGTCGAAGGGTGGAATCGCTGCGCTCTACCTTCTTAAATAAAAATACATCATGGTTGCGTTGAGATTGATTCATCATTTTTTAAGAGAATCGGCGTTGTAGTCTTAGACCTCAGCCATAGTTGATTTCCTAATTAATATAATGGACAGTATTCCTTCCTTCGACATTCGATATTCAGTATTCGACATTCGATATTCGCTTTTTATGCTTTTATGAGGCTGCGGTAGTCCTGTGGCGGCACTGAACCTAGAACTCTGAACCTATATTTTACCTCAGTTTAAGCGTACTCATGGCCAGCAGGGCCAGTGCGATGGCAATAATCCAAAAGCGAACGATAACCTTGGGCTCCGGCCAGCCCTTCAATTCAAAATGATGGTGCAGCGGCGCCATTTTGAATATCCGTTTGCCGCTGGTCATCTTGAAAAATCCAACCTGAAAAATGACGGACAGGGCTTCAATCACGAAGAGTCCTCCCACCAGGGCCAGCAGAATTTCCTGCTTGGTGATTACCGCGATGGTGCCTAAAAATGCACCCAGGGAGAGGGAGCCCACGTCGCCCATAAAAATCTGGGCCGGATAGGAATTGAACCACAAAAAGCCCAAGCCGGCACCCGCCATTGCGCCGCAGAAAATGGTTAATTCCCCGGTACCGGGCACGTAATTTAGCTGGAGGTAACCGGCTATTTTGACATGCCCGGTCACGTAGGCAAAAATCATATAGGTAGCGGCCGCAATGATGACAGGACCGATGGCCAAGCCATCGAGACCGTCAGTCAGATTAACGGCGTTTGACGCTCCCACAATTACAAAAGCTGCGAAAATGATGTACCCCCAGCCGAAATCGGGCCGGATGTTTTTAAAAAAAGGTATGGTGACCTGGGTCGAAAAATCCGGTGTGGCATACACCAGGAAGCCGGCTACCAGGGCCAATATTGTCTGCAACAAGAGCTTGTTGCGCACCGTCAAACCTTTGCTTCGCTTTTTGACCTGCATCAAGTAGTCATCAACAAATCCGATCGTCCCGAATCCAAGGATGACCAACAGCACAATCCAAACATAGTAATTCGTCAAATCGCTCCACAGGAGAATGGACGCCGTGAGGGATAAGACAATGAGGGTACCGCCCATGGTGGGAGTGCCGGCTTTGTCAAAGTGGGATTTGGGGCCGTCTTCGCGAATGTATTGTCCCACCTGCATATTTGCCAGTTTTTTGATCATCCAGGGACCCAGCAGAAAGCAAATGAAAAAGGCCGTCAAACTGGCATAAATGGTCCGGAACGTAATATAGCGAAATACGTTAAACACCGAAAAGGTTGTGTGTAAAGGATATAGCAGGTGGTATAGCATAGAGATAGTTATTGGTTATTAGTTATTGGTTATTAATTATTGGTTATTAATTATTGGTTATTCGTTGTCGGATCGTGGGTATTATTGATTTAAGTCGCGCCCGAAAACCGCTCCCACCGTAGCCTAATAATTTTTGACGATCATCTCTTCCCGTCCCGTGGGAGCGGCTTTCAGCCGCGATTTAAATCGATAAAATTCAATTTACCTATAACGAATAACCAATAACCATTAACCGCTTATTTCTTCTCCCCAGGCTTTAATCGCCTGCACCACTTGCTCCATGGCCATGCCGCGCGATCCCTTTACCAGCAGCCAGTCACCGGGCTGCAGCCAGCCGGTCAGATCAGCGATGATTTCCCGGCGTGACCCGATCATGGTATGCTCCGCCGGCAGGCCTTCACCCCGGGCACCGGATGCCACCCGGTCGGCGAAATCACCCCGGGCATATAGCCGGCTGATGCCGGATTGAGCGGCTGCGGCTCCGATTGCACTGTGCAGGGAAGGTGCCTGATCGCCGAGCTCAAGCATATCACCGGCGACAAAAACGCCCCGGGAACCGGCCCGCATCTTTTTCAACGTCTCCAGGGCGGCTCGCATGGAATCCGGATTGGCATTGTAGGTATCGTCAATGATATGGATTCCATTGGCTGTGTGGAGAATATTCAGCCGGCCGCCGACCGGGGTGAACGCTTCCAACCCCGCCTTGATCGTACTGATCGATAACTCCAGACTGTATCCAACGGCTGCCGCTGCCAGGGCATTGGCAACCATAAACCGGCCGGGACTGTTTAAGCGGATTGAACTGGTGCCGCCGGGCAGGGAGAGGACAAAACTGACGCTTGTCTGGCTCTCGTACACGTCGCTGGCCCTGACTACGGCATCCGCCGACTGCCCATACAGGACGACCTCGTTGCGGACCCGGCGGGCCAACTGCAATACGCGCGGATCATCAGCATTGAGAACGGCTTTGCCGGTTGTGCGAAGACCATTCAATATCGATCCTTTTTCCCGCGCCACCCCTTCGATGGAGCCCAATCCTTCCAAATGGGCCGTACCGATGTTGGTAATGACCGCGATATCGGGAGAACAGATATCAGTCAACCTGGCGATTTCTCCGGGATTGTTGGTCCCCAATTCCAATACCGCCCACTGGTGCCCGGGGTCGAGTCCAAGCAGGGTTAGGGGCAATCCAATTTCGTTATTGAAATTGCCGGCAGTCACCAGGGTGCTGTATCGCTGCGATAAAACGGTGGCCGTGAATTGCCGGGTTGTGGTTTTGCCGTTGGAACCGGTAATGCCCACCACGGACACCCCGGAACGTTGCCGATTGAAAGCAGCCATGTCACCCAGGGCCCGGGTAGTGTCGGCCACTGCAATACACACAAGACCCGTTGTTCGCCAGTCGGCCAGGGGTAACTGTTTAACTTTTTCCTGATCGACGACCAGCCCCCGTGCGCCCTGGTCGACGACCTCGGACAAAAATGTATGACCGTCATGGGTCTCCCCGGTGATGGCCACAAAAACGCCGTCATCTGTCGCCTGGCGCGAGTCAATAAACACCCTTGAAAAGGCATGTTTCATATCGCCGCTCACCAGTTTGCCGGAAGTGGCGGCGATGATGTCGGCGGTTGTCCAGGATATGAGTTTGTCGCTGCTCATTAGATTATTAATTGCTTAGTGTTGCTTTTCTTTGCACCTTTTATGAGAATTAGTCATTAAAGCTGATAGCTCATGGCTGATGGCTGATAGCTTCAAGGATTTCATTCGTTACTGCTATGAGCCATGAGCCATGAGCCATGAGCTATGAGCTATAGCAACATAGTCTTTCGGTATACGGTTAGTCGGCACTTTGATTTTCATGGCACATCATTACGTCAAATTTTTCAGTGCTCGTCTAGCTTCTTCCCGGTCATCAAAATCTATCGTCGTGTCGCCCAGTATCTGATACGTCTCATGGCCCTTGCCGGCGATCAACACGGCGTCATCGGGTTTGGAAGCCCTGATCGCAAGATCAATGGCCCGCCGGCGATCCGGTTCGACCGTATAGCCTTTTTGCTCAAACCCGTTTTGCAGCTCCCTTGCCGCATAGCGGCGTTCTGCAGATCTTGTGATCCCCGGTAATATCTGGTCGATTATGGCTGCGGGATCCTCGGAACGAGGATTGTCCGATGTTACCACGGCCAGGTCGCAAAGCCGGGCCGCGATTTCACCCATCATCGGGCGTTTCTCCTGATCCCGGTCACCGCCGCAGCCAAAGACGCAGATGATTCTGGCCGGTGCAATCGCTTTCAGGGCGGATAGGGCATTGTCCAATGCATCCGGGGTGTGCGCATAATCCACATAGACAAAACGTCCGTTTGAATTCTCAATGCTTTCGAGCCGGCCGGGTATGGCCGCCAGAGCCTCGATGCCGGCTTTTATGGTTTCCGGCGCAATGTTTGTTGCTGCGGCGGCGCCACTGGCACTGAGGATATTTTCAAGATTATGAGTTCCCACGAGGGGAGTTTTGAAATCAAAACTCCCCTGTGGGATTGAGAGCCTCCCATTGGTGCCCACCAATGCATAGCGGGAGGTTTCGGCCTTTATATCAAATTCGGGAGCCGACCCGGTTTTAATGACGTTTACGGACAAAACCTTGGCCAGTTCATTTCCCCGGGGATCATCGCAATTGATGATGGCCGCCAAATTATTTTTTGAGGACTCGTGGGTCAAATATTCAGTAAACAATCTTTTTTTGCTGGACCAATACGATTGCATGTCGCCATGGTAGTCAAGGTGATCCTGGCTTAAATTCGTGAACACCGCCGCATCGAACCGGCATCCTCTTATGCGATATTGATCCATGGCATGCGAGGACGCCTCCATCACGACATGGGTTACCCCTGCCAGCAGCATCTCCGATAAAATACGATGAAGATCAAGCGATTCCGGCGTTGTGATCGGGTTGGGAAATACTTTGTTTGCATACCGATAATTGATGGTGCCGATCACCCCTGCCTGAAAGCCGGCCGCCAACCAGATGCTTTCTATTAAATAGGCAACGGTGGTTTTGCCGTTGGTTCCCGTGATTCCGATCAGGTACAAATTTTCCGACGGATTGTGGTAAAAACATGCTGCCAGATCAGCCAGCGCCATGCGGGTATCCGGCACCTGGATCAAGACCGGATTTTTATGTTCCGCGCCGGCCAGATCTTCCGATATAAAGCATTGTTGGGGATTCTTTTGGACTACGATCGCCGCTGCCCCGTTTTTCAATGCCTGCCCGATGTATTCGTGGCCATCAGCCGTTTGCCCCTCGATGGCCACGAACATTCCGTCCGGTTGAACTTCCTGGGCCCGGTAATGGATTGATTTGATCTCCCGAACCGGCAGGTTCGCCCGGTCCGGCTGCCACCGCGCCGGGCGTTCTGCCTGAAAGCTGAATATTTTCAGAAGATCAACTGCTTTTCCCAATTCTGAGAGTTTCACCCGTTGGCTCCATTATCCCTGGACACCCTGAATTTTGTCGTGTCACCGGCGGGGGGGACATTCAGATAACTCAGGGTCTGCTGGGCAATATTTCTAAATACCGGTGCCGCCACAACCCCGCCATAGTAGCTGTCCTGGGGTTCATCGATAATCACCAACACCGCTATTTCCGGTTTTTCGGCCGGTGCAAATCCGACAAAGGACGCGACGTGTTTGCTGTTCGAATACCGGCCTTTCTCATCCAGTTTACGGGCCGTGCCGGTTTTACCGCAGACGGTATAGCCGTCCAGGGCAGCCTGGGTGCCGGTTCCCCCCTCGGTGGTAACTGTTTTCAGAATATTTTTGACAATGCCGGCGGTTCGGCCGGATATGGCCCTTCTGACTTGCTGCGGTTCAAAGCGCTTGACCGGCTGGCCGTTTTGATCGGTGACTTCCTTTACGATATAGGGCTTCATGAGGACGCCGTCATTGGCAATCGCTGATACGGCCGTAACCAATTGAACCGCTGAAACGGCCAGACCGTGGCCGAAGGAAATAGCGCCGATGTCAATTTCCGACCAGGATGAGTGGTGCGAAAGACTGCCGGGTGTTTCACCGGGGCAATCTATGCCGGATTTGGCCCCGAACCCAAATTTTTGAAATGTTTGATACAGCGTTTTGGCCCCGATTTTTTTGCTGATTTTTACCGCCCCGATATTGCTTGAATATTTAATGATTTGTTGCAACGACAGCCAGCCGTGTTTGGTGGTATCGTGAACTATATTTTTACCTATGCGGTAAGCGCCATTTTCACAAAAAAAGATGTCATTGTGGTTGATACCACCGTACTCCAGTGCTGCGGCGGCACTGAAAATCTTCATCGTGGAGCCCGGTTCAAACGGATCGGTGATCGTGCGGTTGCGCCACAGGGACCGGTCGAAATTCAGATAGGAATTCGGATTGATGGTCGGGTAATGAGCCATTGCCAGAATGGCTCCCGTTCCAGGCTGCATTACGATAGCCATGGCGGATTTGGCTGATGACTGGTTTACTGCTTCAATCAAGCTGCTTTCGGTGATAAATTGGATATTGCTGTCGATTGTCAGAACCAGATTATGGCCGCTGTTGCCGGTCACCTGCTTGCTTTTGGATCTAAATCCGGTGCCCAGCGCATCTTCTAAAATCGTGATTTTGCGCTCGGCGCCTTTGAGTTGTCGATTGTAGTAAAACTCAATTCCTTCCAGCCCTTTACCATCGATTCCGGTAAAGCCCAGGGCCTGAGCGGCCAGCGTCGTGTTCGGATAGAAGCGGTTGAATTCCGGCACAAAGCCGATACCCGACAGTTTAAGCTCCTTTACCAGTTGGGTTTCCCGGGCCGTCGTTTTACGCTTGATCCAGACAAAGGACCGGTCGAGGGTCAGCTTTTGCCTGATTTTACGAAAATCCAGTTTCAATGCCCCGGCCAGTTTCTCGGCCGTGTCTTCAGCGTCCAATACCCGGGCCGGGTAGGCGGCAATTGACGTCACATCGATGCTGACCGCCATCTCCCGCTGATGGCGGTCATAGATATTTCCGCGCTTGCCGGAGATGGTTAAGGATTTTTCATACTGATCGGATGCAGCCGCAGACAGCCACTGGCTTTGAAAAACCTGCAGATGGATTGCCTTGGCGGCAATGGCGATAAAGGCCATAAAAAATAAGATGCCCACCAGCAGAATCCGAAATTTAAGATATTTATTATCCATCAGAAACCAGGTTCTTACCTTTGCTACACTGACAATTTGTTGCAGATGTCCATTAATTTATAGATTGGCTTGTGTTCTTTATAAAAACAGCTAACATCCATAATTTTAGTAATTTTATTAATTTAGATAATTTTAGCCATTTTTTTTACGGTATAACCATCGTCTGTTCCGGCGTCGGCGTGATCAGGCCCAGCCGCTCCCTGGCTATTTTGGTTATGCGCTTGGGTGATTTGAGTACGGCAAGCTCAATTTTTAATTTGTCCTGCAGATCCGACAATCGTTCTGCAATTTGGGCTTGTCGGATGATATCGGTTTCAATAATTCGGCTCTGTTCCCGGCACCAGGCTGAAAAAAAAAGCTCACCAATGAAGACCGCCATCAACAAAAAATAAACCGCAGTCAATACCGGACTGCGTTTGGTGCGCTTCTTTTTGCTTCTTTTGGTGTTTTTTGCCGCCACAAAAAATTCAGTTGATTAGTTCATGGGTTGATTAGTTCATAAGTTTAAAAGGAACCTGATCATTATTTTTTTAGCCACGGATTTTCACGGAGTTACACGGATTTTGAAGTATTTGGTAAGCTCATAAATTAATAAATGTATTAGGTTCATTGAGTTAATAGTTGGTGTTTCATAGTTCATAGTGTTCAAACAGGTATCAACCTTATTTTGCCTCAAACGAAGTGCTCCTAAAGCGCAGCGCTCCTTAAACAAAGTGCTCACGAAGTTGCGCTCCTATAGGACCGAAGGTCCACTCATTGCAAGTCCCACCTTCTCACCTTCCCAACTTCTGCTTTCAACTACCTCAGTCCTCATCACTCAGTCCTCAGTCCTTTTTTCTTAAATCTTCTCCGCCGCCCGCAAACGGGTGCTCCTGGCCATCGGATTGGCGACGACTTCCGCATCCTTCGGCCGGACCACCTTTTTCGTCAGAATGCGAACCTGCGGTTTTTGTCCGCATACGCACTGGGGCAGCCGGGGCGGGCAGGTGCATCCTTGCGCCAGGGCTTTCAACCGATGTTTGACGATGCGGTCTTCCAGCGAATGAAAAGACAGCACACACAGGCGCCCGCCGGGATTCAGGTAGTCCACCGCGTATTCCATAAACTCTTTCAGTCTGTCCAATTCCCGGTTTACCGCGATTCGCAGCGCCATAAACACCCGGGTGGCGGGATGGATTTTTTGTTTGGCTGCGGCACCTGCCGGAATCGCATCGGCTACGATTTGCGCCAGCTGTTTGCTGCTATGAATCCGGTCTCGGCGCCGGATGTGCGCGATGCGGCCGGCGATTCTTTTAGCCCAGCGTTCCTCGCCATAATTTTTGAATATTTTTTGCAGTTCATCCTGCGCCAAATCATTAACGAGGTGCGCGGCGGTCCGGGGAGATTGGATATCCATCCGCATGTCCAGAGGCTCATCCTTTCTGAAGCTGAAACCGCGACCGCTGCGTTCGAGTTGATTCTGCGACAAGCCAAGATCCAGGAGGATACCGTCCGCCGCATCAATGTTTAATTGTGAGAAAAACTCCGGCAGGTGAATAAAGTTGTCGTGCCGGAGATGAACTTGTATGTCATATTTTTGCAGGATGGTATTTGCATGGTTGATGGCATCGATGTCTTGATCAAATCCAATGAATATACCGTCCGGCGTAATTTTATCGCAAATCGCGCGGGCATGTCCCGCGCCGCCCAAAGTGCCGTCGACATAGATTTTGCCGGGGCGGCAATTCAGGTAGAAAATAGCCTCATTCAACATGGCCGGCGTGTGTCTGAAAGACATCGAATCAAAGCCCTAACTCGGCAATATTGGTATTGAGCTCCTCCTTTAATATATCGCTGCTCAAACCCTCTTTTTCGGTTGCCCATTGTTCGCGGGACCAGATTTCAAAGTGTTTCAACACACCCACCAGAACAATTTCCTTTTCAAGTTTGGCATATTGCCGTAGAGTAGGAGGTATGAGGATTCGATCCTGCTTATCGCAGTTGCATTCAGATGCTTCACCGATGATCACTCGTCTGAAACGGCGCATAGAGGCATTCGTTGTGGGCAGCGACATAATTTTATCTTCCAAGCGGTACCAGGCATCAAAGGGGAAGGCGAACAGACAGTTGTCCATAACCGTTACCATGACACCATTGCCGCCATTGGATTTTATGGTGTCGCGAAACCGGGCCGGTATGATAATGCGACCCTTGGGGTCGATTGTATGATTTGAACTGCCTCGAAACATTTAGCCCACAATTCTCCACTATCCTCCACTTTACTCCCTATTAAAGGACAGATCCCTGGGAGTGTCAAGAAAAATTTGACCGTATTTTTATTTAGCAGGATGGATTTTGTTTTAAAAAAAAGAGAAATCAGACAGGATTTACCAGTCTTTGCTTCGCTTCGCCTCGGCACGCAGGATTGTCTGGATGTTTTTCCAGGCTTTGCGGCCTTCTCGCCTCCGCGCCTTCAAGCTGCTAGCCTCGCACTTGCAGATATTTTATTGGGCCAATTTATTTTACATGGTTCGATTTTTTCAGCAAAGTCCGGCCGATTTTCTCGCTTTGCTTTGCACAGAATCTCGAAACAGATTTAGTTAAACAGTTAATTTGCTGTGA
>Ga0209678_1000090_pt1 | contig 36075 bp, 30 predicted proteins | sample WorMetilvaeELBA1_FD_187404 | JGI IMG/M metagenome (GOLD analysis project Ga0209678, IMG submission 187404) | Marine gutless worms symbiont microbial communities from Max Planck institute for Marine Microbiology, Germany - Olavius ilvae ELBA.1... ...
CGAGCTCTCAAACAATTATGCGATGTCATGAATCAGGAGTCATACGTCTACCCCGGCACCCGAATGAAATTGGTATTTGCCGCGCAATAAGTTGCAATTGAAATTACGCGAGGTCAGGAGCCCTGAATTTTGCGTGTTTCCCCGCACCCCCACCCCGTCAGCTGCATGCGTCTTGTTAGAAGCCGAACGACTAATCTATGTTAAAACCAACCACTTTACCATTCGAAAGGCTCAAACTTCCTAAAAGCTCATATTTGTCACCACTAATATCTACTCGCCACAAATGCTCTCGCATACCAAGTCTTCGTATGGCGCCAAGATATTCTAACTTGTAACCTTTTGCTAATTTCCTTCTATTCCGGAGTATTAAAGTATCGAACAAATTTTCGTCCATGAGCTCTTTGAACGCTTTATTACCATGTTCAATAAATCGATGGTAATCTCCATCTTTCAAAGCAGCTAATTGCCAGAACATCAAGTTTTCAGCAGTCTCTGCTGTCTCATGCTGGGCAAAACCAGGTATTGCAAAGTTAATCAAAACAATGAGAGAAGCTGTCACGATGAATATATGAGCAAATCTTAATCGACTTTTTTTATTTACAGACTTTTCCATATGCCTATACTCCAGAGCTAAAAGTGTGGTTAGATGTCAGTCAGGACTTTAGAATAATTGGATGCCACATTGGTAACGGCATCATAGAACCTACAGGCTGTTTCAAGTAGCAACTTATACTCTTCGTAGTTTTTCAATGTACCCGTCACTGCGAATATCATATTGTCACCATAGTTTCGAATATCGCTTATCCGGATATCTGTTTTCTGATCCGCCCATGATAAGAGGTCCGCTTGTATATGATCCGAGAGCACCGCTTCCATCAAAGGATCGTTATTCGTATAGATTACCAGGCGTTTGTCGAGCTTGTCTACCCCGGTGGACATAGGCTTCTTTAGCCCGAGCCATTTATCCCCGATCGTCTGCAGGGATCGAGGGCGGATTCGAAACTCAAAACTTTTCGAATCCAGCCCAGCAAAACTTGCATAGGTATAACGGGTAGATTCACCGTCTATACCTGTCGATGCGTTAGAAAGCTCCACTTCCGTGCCCGAGTGCAAAAATCGCAATTTAGGCATTAAAAATAGGCTTGGCGATTCAACTGTGCCGTTCTTTTCCGCTGCTAGCCGTCTCAAAATTGGGGTCATATGAAGCACGGACCGGTGGTGTATGACCCACCCTAAACTCACCACCCCCAAGATTACCACACCGATGAGTATAGCGATTTTCATTTCGATTTATCTTCCCTGCAATTTTTCACTCTATCGTCTATACATCTAACGCCGGGCATAAGTGGCGGGCGATTACCACCATGGCGAATGTTAAAACCACAACAAGTGAAACAAGCAAATTATTCTCAAAACCGCATGATACAGCCCGTCCATCTTCATGCCCTTTGTTGTGTGCCGGGCACGGCACGTATTCTTAAGGGTGCGCTGAGCTTACCCTGTATTTAATAGCTCAGCAAGTCCCAAACCCAGCCGGATGGAGGCGAAGGGTATAGCGGTATGGCAACCGGGTATCCGGCGATGGTGCCTGGAGAGGAGGCCGACCTGCTGCGGCAGGGTACCGCGAACGCACGGGGCGATGTACAAGAACCGAGTTAGGCGGTTTTGGTGGGACGAGCCTGCAACACAAGGCAAAGTCCTCTATCCATCTTAGGCCAAAGGCGTATACTCGGCGTTCATGTGCGGAAAGGTACGTGTTCACCCCGGGAGATCTGCCGCGCTGTCCATATGGACTGATCAAACCGTAAGGGGAGACCATCGCATGGCAGAAGTCAGCAGACGGCATAGTAGCCGGTGGAAACGAGCCCCGCAGCGCGGGGAAGCCTCACCCCGGTGAAGGCCTGAACGGTCCCCAGCCGAATGGTCTGGGTAAATGGTTGTGGCTGTCAAAGAGCGTATTCTTACCGGCACTGTGCAGCAGATGCTGAAATGCAGGTAGCGTTTCGTTCCCCAAGGCCCGGCAGACGCATAGTTTTATCTGTGCCTGCTTTAACCAGCCGAACCGCCGGATACGCGATCCGTATGTCCGGTGGTGTGGGAGGGGGTGGCCGCGAGGTCACTCCCTATCCCTATATGTTTTGTTTAATTCTATTTCATTTCCATTTTCAAAGTATGATGGATAAATGTGATCGACCCAGTAACCAATCTTGTTTAGTTGGAGGGCCATATAGTCAATTTCCCTGATCTGATGTTCGAATGAACCTTCTATTATCGAAAACAATGCTAAACTTTTAAGATGATCGGTTTTGATGGTTCTCAAGTGTTCCAATAATATGTTTCTGAACTTATTTATATGCATATTGGGACCGAAAAAAGCAAAGAGGTCCAACCAGTTCGATGTCCCTCGATACAATTATTGTGATTGATGGTTCTATTCCATAACTCTTTGATCCAAGTTCCTCTCTCTTCAAGATATCCAGTTTTACTCTGCTTCGGTTCAATATGAACTACACATGCGGGTACAGGTTCTTTAGGGAGGCTTTTAATTAAGGCGCAAAGATCCCATCGTTTATAAGTGGTTAAAAAATTTTCCGAATCTTTTTCGTTGGTCTTTTTCATACCTATTTGGCACATAATGCGCATGTTTCGCGCGGTTATGATAAAGGCTGGCTAAAAACCATGTGGTTGCCGGCGATCATAAATTTCCTGTATAAGAGTCCACTGAGATGATTGAAGAGCGTGTCGGATTCGCTTGTTCGCTTTTATCGCTGGCTAAAACAACCGTGCTAAGGAGATTATCGACCATGATACACAGACTTGTCAAGGGCTGTATAGAATTGGAAGCAGAGCGTGGGATCGCAGAATTGACACTCAAGGAACTTAGCCGGTATTTATACGAATTTGCCGATTATTGCCGGCAAAAAGTAGTAACCGTTGAACAGATCAACTCAGAGTTCATGCGCGGCTATGTTCAAGGGCGCGGTGCTGGTCACGGTCCGAATCTGATCAAAGCCGTTGTGTGGAGCTTACGAAAGTTTGGCGCCTATCTGGCTTTACGAAGTATTTTGCCCGAAAATCCGGCCAAGCCACTGAGGCACCCGAAGATGTCGGCGCGCAGCCAATTGCCCCGATATCTATCAGAGCTTCAGCTAAAGACGCTGCTGCACAGTGCGGCCCAAAAGCTAAACAAGAGGGAGTTTGCCATCGTCGGTCTTATCTGCAGCACCGGTATGCGGCCGTTTTCAGTGGCGGCACTAAAAAGAGAGCATTTTTTTGAATCAGGCGGCTATGTGTATGAACTGACTAAAGGGGCCGGATACCGCAAAACGGCGTTGAACGCATCGCTGAGATCGATCATTGCAGAATACGTGTCTGAACGCAACGATGATCAGCCGGCGCTTTTTGTTAACAACCGCAACCGTCCGGTCAGCAAAAGCTGGGTGCAACGGCTGATCAAAAAAGCCGGACAGGATGCCGGACTTGCGGTGGATTTAAACTGCAACATGCTGCGGCACAGCTTTGCAGTGCATGCTTCAGAACGTCATGGCAAAACGATCACCAAGGCGTTGATGGGACACCACAAGCTTAAAACCACCGCTGTTTACACCCATCTTAGCGCCAAACATTTCCGTGGCCTGATGAACCTGCATGCCTATCATAAAACGATTTTAAGGAAGCTGAAATGAAAAACAGCCAATTGATAGAGGCCTACATCGATTATTTAGAACAGATCTGCGGCTTTGCCCAGCGAACCATAAAGTTCCATCAGCGCATGTGGCACTTATGGGAGGATTATATCCAAAATCAAAGGCAGCGGTCCCTGGCCAATGCAGTTGCTGATGATTTTGTTTGTTGGATTTTGTTCAGGCAGAAACAAGGCGTGGAAAATAGCACCATTCGAAAAGAGCTTTGCGCTTTTCGCAGGTTGTACAAATATCTATTCGACTACGGGATGATCCCGCAAAATCCGGTGGCGTCTTTACCTGAACTGATTTGCCGCCCGGCTCCGGAACAACAATACCTAAGCGTTGATGAATGCTTTAAATTCATTAATACATTTGACACCGATACGGATGACGGCATTCGCAACTATATGATTGCAGTGGTTCTTTGGTGTACCGGGCTTCGCTCAGCAGAGCTGTGCGCCTTAAGATGGGCTGATATCGATCTAGATCAAGGCACGCTGTTGGTAAGAAAGGGAAAAGGCGGCAAACAGCGCCTGCTGTTTCTAAATGATCGGCTATGGGAGGATATGCGGCAATATCATGAGAAAATGGGCGGCGCGGCGCAGGAACCGGTATTTTGCGCTCTGACCAACAACCAGCATACCGCCAACAGCCCGAAAAGAGCGCTGAGTCAGTCCGCTGTGGTGGACATGATCCGACACCATGCCAATCGGGTCCAAATCGGCAAAAAAGTGTCACCGAGAATGTTCCGGCACACGTTTGCAACCCAGATGCTTGAAGCCGGTGTGCCCATCGATGACATCAAAGAGATGCTGGGCCATGATGATGAAACCGAAACCTGCATCTATATCCACGTAACTGTTGAAGCCGCCAAACAACTTCTTGAAAAACATATCGGCAATCCGAATCGATAAGGAGAACAGGAAAATGACAACATTAAAACTGCATCACTTCGATCAATATCTTCAGCAGTATCTCGATGAAAGACTTCGGGTGTGGGATCACCAACTATCAGGGGTGCAGGCCAACCGGCGGGATCTGAACCTGTTTTCTCGATTCTGCCATCAAACCGGTTGCCATGATATTAACGGCGATGCAATCCTGGCATTTATCGCGTGGCTTAAATATGACAGAGACAACGGTGCCGCTGCGATTAACAGAAAAATCTCTTCGGTCAGAAGCTATATCAAATACCTTCGCTTCAGGCAGGTCGACGGCGCTGAAGATCTGCCGGTTGAATATCTATCCCGAGCACGACAACCATACACGGGTCCGTACCAAACCCTATCAGCCCAGGAGGTAAAGCAGCTGCTATCCAACATAGACTGCTGCAGCATCCTGGGTTATCGAGATTACCTGCTCTATAGCCTGCTTTACAGGCTGGGGCTTCGCATCGGCGAGGCCCTTGCGCTGGATCTTGAGGATATCGATATGCATAAGCAGACCATTACGATTCACGGTAAAGGACGGCGTCAGCGGATGCTGCCATTAATATCTGATGTTATGGAAATGATCCAAAGCTGGTTATTGATGAGAACAAAGGTGTTCGGCGCACAAGAGCAAAGCGCACTTTTTGTGTCAAAAAAAGGCAACCGTCTGTCTGCCAGAACGGCGCAGGAAAATTTGCAGAAAATAGTCGCGCAGTCCGGTCCTTTTAGTATCAAAAAAATAACACCGCATAGCCTGCGACATGCATTTGCTACCCATGCAATAGAAGGAGATGCGGATCTGATCGTACTAAAAGCAGTGATGGGACATGCTTCGATACACAGCACCCAAATTTATATTCATCCGTCTTTAGACACGCTTCGCAAAGCAGTTAATGATCATATCGCAGCTGACATACTGTCTAATCTGATAGAAGATGGTGTAGTTATTTTGCGAATGCAGCAAAAATGGAAAAAGGCAGCATAGCCCCACGGTTAGTGGCTAAGCAAATATTGTAGTTATATTACTACTAGTAGTACTTCTTTTACTACTATTACTAATATTTGCGTTTGTGGGGTTAGGTGAAGTTGATATGTCCTATGTCGATCATGAATTTTATCTTATCGAAGATTTTTATTATTGTTTTGTTCTTATTAGTCGAGGAATAATTTAAATAATAAAGAAGTAAACAGAAACACTGCAGCTTAAATGTTGCCTAACCCAATCCTTTACCGCGGGGTTTGCATCACCTGCACCCAAAGCTACGAAGAACTTGTAAAGGGCACATTTGTGGGATTTACCAAGAAAAATTGAAAGCGGCATCGCTTTGGGTGTCAGAGTGCATGCGCCTTGTTAGGCGCTATATGTAAACCCTATGCAGCTGTTTCAATTTTGGACAGCTCATCTTTCATCCGCTGCTCAGCATGCCATAAATCATATGCTTGTTGCATACGTAGCCAAATCCCCGGGCCATTGCCAGCAAACTTACCAATCCTGAGTGCCATCTCGGTGGTGATTGGATGGGTACAGGCCAAGACACGGTGTAACTGCTGTCGAGAGATACCTAAGCGCCGAGCAGCTTCGCTGACTGAAAGCTCAAGGCTTGGAAGCACATCTTCACGCAAAATTTCACCGGGATGGATAGGTGATCGCTTTAAAGGACGTTTGACGGAATACTCTACCATGACTTGCCTCAATGATATTGTTCTAAATCAACCCGCAGCGCTTCGCCTTGTTTCCATTCAAAGGTAATACACCACGGTCCGTTTACATGAATACTGTATCGTTTAGGTACCCCATGAAGGCCGTGGAAATTAAATCCCGGCACATTCAAATCGGATAATACCTCTGCTTGATCTAAAACTTCTAAGCGTCGCAGGCAACGTGTTTGAAGATCATGCCGCACCCGGCGAGTGCGACCTCTTTCGAACAGCTCAGAAAGCCCTTTATGCTTGAAACTTATGATCATATTCTAAATAGTAACAGTTTTTGTTACAGTGTCAACTATTTTGTTACAGTTTATACATTGAAATGGATTTCGGTGTTCAAAAGATGGCTAAGCCTAACGTCCGCTAGTGAGCAGCGGCGCTAATAAATTCCAAGCTTGCACGGCACTTACGTAAAACCGCAATCTTCACGCCGTCTGCTCCACTAGCTTGGTTATGTGCCGCTATCCGAAGAAGCAACCAAACTTGTCCCGTTTAATTGCATCGATCAATATTTTAAGGTTTTTTGCTTCATCTTTTGGTTCGTAAATATTCCACTTCCCGCTTGCACGCATCCAGTAAAGTTTCCAGATATTCTGTTGCCTATTATAGCGAAGCTTCGCAAAATCCAGGGAAAGCCATTCGGTTGGATTATCCCAGCGCGGACGCGCCTCGCTCAGAATTACATTTTGACCATCTATGCGATAATTATATCGAATTTCCTTGCGCAATCTTTGAGGCACCAATTTTCGACAAAAATCGCCGACTAATTTATCAATTCTTTTTACCTCAATTTCATTGAATGCCATAATTTGTGCTACCGCAAAGGCAAATAACAATGATTATACCGAAAAAACGCGTGATATCATGCAACCTGATCACGCCCTGTAATCATAGTATTTCATTAAAATTCAGTCAGTCAGGACACTTTTAAGCCGAATATTGGAGTCCTGAAATGTAGAATTTTTTCTTTATTTCGCCAATATATCCGATATACGAGAAAATAGTCTTCATATCCCTGATATTAAGCAGTTTTGTGGAAAAACACGCATCGATTCGTGAGTTTCACAAATTGAAAATTAAGTATTGATTTCATCATGTTTATATTGTAAATGTATTTGTAAATTAAATTACGTTTACAATTAGACTGTAAATAAATCCTCTGCGATGGCCAGACTATTGCTCTGTCTGCTGCGATGTCTGCTGCGATGTGGCATTGATTATTGAGATTCTGAAATATTTGGATTCTCATTTAAGGCTTCTTTTAAGTGACTGTGTTTATTATATATGCAACTTAAAATCAAAATCAAGGAGAAATTATGGGCCCTTCCCCGGTAAAGCTCTTGGATAAGGTCAGACAGCGCCTTCGATTGAAGGGATATTCCATTCGCACAGAAAAATCATATGTATCCTGGATAAAACGTTTCATCCTATTTCATGGTAAGCGACATCCGCAAGAAATGGGAAAGCTAGAAATCGAAGCCTTTCTCTCGCATTTGGTCATTAATCGAAATGTTGCATCTTCGACGCAAAACCAGGCTTTCAACGCGATATTATTTCTCTACAGTCACGTGCTTGACGTGGATATGCCAAAGGATGTGGACGCTTTAAGGTCAAAAAAACCTGTGCGTGTTCCAACCGTCATGACACGCAAAGAGACCAGCAATCTCATTGCGATGATGCGCGGCACCCATCAGTTGATGGCCAAGCTGATATACGGCAGTGGGCTGAGAGTGAGAGAGTGCATTCGGCTGCGGGTAAAAGACATCGATTTCGCAATGAATCAGATTGTTGTTCGGAACGGCAAAGGGAAAAAGGACCGAATCACTGTCCTGCCGGACGGTATCAAATCAATCCTTAAAGAACACCTTGTCTATGTAAAAAGGCTCCATCAGAACGATTTAGCCAAGGGATACGGCCGGGTATATCTGCCGAATGCCCTTGCAAGAAAATATCCGAATGCAGACAGACAGTGGGGGTGGCAGTATGCGTTTCCTGCGAAAACGCTGTCTAAAGATCCAAGATCCGGGTTTGTGAGAAGACACCACCTGCATGTAAGCAGTATTCAGAAAGCGATTCGAAAGGCCGTTAATTTATCTTCAGTTGTAAAGCCCGTCGGGTGTCATACTTTAAGGCACAGCTTTGCCACCCACCTGCTGGCAGAGGGCTATGACATCCGAACGGTACAGGAACTGCTGGGACACAAAGACGTCAGTACGACTATGATTTACACACATGTTCTCAACCGTGGGGGAAAAGGCGTGAGAAGTCCATTAGATTTTGCGGTATAAATCAAATAAATTTACATTGCACTATACATATTTTTGCTAATATAATAGATCCGTTTATGATAAAACCGGCGATTGAGGCTGATTTAGGAACGTTTTTAACATCTTCTCTGCAATATCAAACACTTTGCTTGGCCCAGCCGCCTGGTTTCAGCCCTTGTCTTAATAGCTTAATAGTCAACTCTGTTAAAGATGTCCCCTAAATTGCGAAGCCAGGCATTTTGCTCGGCAATTTAGTGCAAAATGGTCCAGAACAACGACCTATTTCGATGAACCATGGGCTTTCAGATGCTGGCTTTGCTGACAGCCTGATCAATATCCGCCTTGATGTCATCTACATCTTCGATGCCTACCGACAGCCTCAGCAGGCTGTCGGTGATGCCAAGCTCCGCGCGCTCTTCATCCGTCATTTTCTGGTGCGAAGTGGTTACCGGGGCGCAGATGATGGTTTCAACGCCGCCCAGGCTAAGGGCCGGTGTGACCAAATCGAGATTCTTTAAAAAACGATTGGGTTCAACTCTTGAGGCGTCTAATTCAAAAGACAGCATACCGCCGAAGTTCTTCATCTGCTTTGCGGCAATATCATGCCCTGGATGATTTGCCAGGCCGGGGTAGTACACTTTGTGTACCAGAGGATGTGCCTGGAGGTGCTCGGCGACCTGAAGCGCGTTTTTATTTTGCTTTTCGATCCGAACCCCCAGGGTTTTCAGGCTTCTTTCAATCAGATAACAGGTCAGGGCATTCAGACTGCCTCCAAAATTGGCGGCCGATGGTTTGATCTTGTCGACCAACGCCTGGGAGGCCAGAACGGCGCCACAGCAAATATCACTATGGCCGCCGATATATTTGGTGCCGCTGTGGGTGACAACATCAATCCCGAAATCCAGCGGATTCTGGTTAATCGGTGACGCGAAGGTATTGTCGATGACGGTCAGGATGTTTTTTAACCTGGCGAACCGGGCGACTGCTTCAATGTCCGTGATTACCAGCAGCGGGTTGGATGGAGTTTCGATATAAATGATCCTGGTATTTTCGCGAACGGCGCTCTCGATATTCTCAATCGTGCCGAGTGCAAAGGAATATTCAATGCCGAATCTGTCAAATTCGGCCGTGGCAAAATGATGGGTACCGCCATATATGTCCCGCTGCAGTACGATATGGTCCCCGCTTTTCAGAAAGGAAAAGAGCACCGTACTGATGGCCGCCATACCGGAGCTGAAAACCAGGCCGGCTTCTGCGTTTTCCAGCGCGCATAGCTTATCAATCACCGACTTCTGATTGGGGATATTGAAATACCGGGGATAGACATTTTCCGGTGCATCAAGATACTCGTAGGAAGACGAGGTGTAAATCGGTGTGTTGAGTCCTTTGGTTGTCGAATCGACATGGGTGCCGCTGTGAACGCACTGGGTAGCCTTTTTCATGGGTTGTTCCTCCTGTAATTTATATAATCTAAGCTTGTGTTAAACTTCTGAGGAATGGATTCGAATTTATTTTTTTTAGACAGGATTTACAGGACTGACGGGATTGTTTTCGCCTTCGGCGAGGCGCGCTTTCGGCCGAAGGCCGCATTATCCTGACGATCCTGTTGATCCTGTCCAATTATTTTCTTTAAAATATGAATCCATTCCTTTTTTTCTTTCAAATTATAGAGTTTTTTATTTGATCAGACTGGCCGTTTTTTCAGGCCAGAGGCGGTGCTCGTTAGAGGCTGCAATATATTATTTGACCTCGGAATGCAATCTTTGGTTTCGGGTATTATACTATAGAGAAGGTCAAAAATAAGTAGACATAAATACAGCTAAAGCCAAAAACAGGAATATAGCAATGAGAAGTATCATTCGTCATTCAGTCGTATTGCCCGCTCCAGCTGAAAAGCTATTCGACATGTACCTTGACCCGGTGGCACACCAGGCCATCACCGGTGCGCCGGTTGAAATCGGTGATAATAAAGGCTCCAAATTCAAGGCCTTTGATGGGGCATTGACCGGGACGATCCTCGAAGTGATCAAGCCCAGGCTGATTGTTAAATCCTGGCGCTCGATTCATTTCCTGGACGATGATCCTGACTCCACCTTGATCCTGTCCTTTACATCCGAGGGCGATCAGGGACGGATAGACCTGATTCATCTCGATGTGCCGCCGCAGGACTACGATGGTGTAAACCAGGGTTGGGAAAAGTTTTACTGGACGCCGTGGCGGAACTATTTAGCCGCCGGATAATGGTGTAATTAAAAGTCTCGGAATTTCTACAACTTTATGAAAATATCACCGGGTAAAAGGAGGACAGTCATGGGACCGACCCTTTGGCCGCTATTTTCGTAAGATTCTAAACTTTAGCTCATTTCTCCGTGAATCTAATCTTCATATCCCGGCGGCAGCTTCGAATCGTCCAGTTCCTGAAGCGCATCGACAATGATGGCTTCAGGAAACATGCGCAAATCTTTCTTCCTGATTTCAAACTCCGGCATATATTGAAGGATTAATTTGCATACGGCCGACGCTTGGGAGCGATCCCGTTTCTTTTTTACGGCATCTCGATCCTTCTGATTGCTGACCCAGAGTTTATGAACAGCAAATGCACGGGGGTCGGGCACAACCATCGTGGCCGGGAATCCATCCTCCCCGATTACGATCTGGTCGAATTTGGGTGCAGAAACCAGCCATTGAAGATTCTTGATTTCAGCAGCCAAGAGGTCATCGGCGCTTCCCACCTGGCGGCTTTCTTTTATCAATACCGATTTGGTCTCCGGTTTAATCAGATCAACCATGTAACCGTCTCGATTCGCTGCACTAAAACTCTTCTTGTTGAGCAAATCGAATGAACGATCCGCTTTTTGTAAAATATCGATGAGACTTTTGTTGTCCACGTCGTCTATTGCGAACAGTCGAAGTTTGGGCCGGATATCCCATAGCACATCCATATCCTGGGTTGCCAGCAACCCGCGCTCCAAATAAACACCGGCACGAGCCTCGTAAGCGTATAGTGCATTGGTGCCAACAATTTGGAGGTTGCGACCCAATAGCTGATGCTGTTCGAGGAGTCTTAAGATTGCCGTCACAATCCGCGGTACACGGGCGATGCGGGCTGCTTTGCAAAAACGTGCCTGTTCTTTTAGTCTTTCCTTTAATTGCTTGAGCCGGGCGAGTATTTGCCTTTTCTTGTCGTGAAAATTACGATATATTCTCTCAGTCTCGTTTGATCGTAACCCAAGGCTCTTGCCGTAGCCATAGCGATCCAGAGATCGAAAGAGGTATTCTTTTCCCTTTGCCTTTTTCCAATGCATGCCGCCGCGATATGCACGATTCCTGGTAAAGGTGTCCATATAGGCTTCATGCAGCTGGGCTGTGTCGATGGTGATTCGTCTTTGGTCATCGTTCATTTCAAAGGACTGCATACCGGTTTTCCATCGCTTTGCACAAATTAAGATTTGAAGGAAAACAACAACCCGAACCGGGATCGCACACTAATTCAGCTCGTTTTCCTTCATTTCGTTATTTTTAATTATTGAAGGAAAACCTTGGTGATGTCAAGTTAATATTTTCGGAAATGAATTGGTCAAATTACTAGGGCGGTATTCATCTATACCCAACCCGGACAAGCCGGTCGCGGCGTAGCGGTGATCCCGCTAGTTCGGGGAAATGAAGATTGAAGATTGAGGATTTGTGGTTCGCCTCGACTCGACTTAGCTCGACGCCGGCCGGCGGATCAATTCTATTCTGCCACCACCTTCACAGCAACTATTCGTTAAGCAATAGGGATCGCTTATCATGACCCTATGACTTATAAAAATAGAAATCGTTAACTATTTACGTGCGAAGGTGACGGGACAATTCCCGATCTGTGACGAAATCGAGGCCAGCCAGGATTTTGCAGCAGGATCGTTGCGCAAATGGGCGTCCCAAAACGCCTGTGTCAGCTGAGCGATCGCATTGCGCTGATCTTCGTTGTCGGGATGGAGACCGGGCCGCGTGATGCCGCCCAGATAATGATCGGCGTTTTCGAAAACGGCCAGATACTTATCCCCCGGCGGCGCAAATTCATACGGCTCACTTTTCCAATGATAGCCCTGGCCCTTGGCACCCTTATCCTGTGTACCGGTAATATTGATCATCGGGCAGGCTACCGTGTCCCAGGATCCGTCCCGCAAACCCTGCTGGTCACGGCCCTGGGCACTTATCAAAGCAGCGGCCTTCACCCGGGAGACGTGGTACCGGGTGGGGCCCTGGCCCGGAACATCAATGGTCGTGCCGGCTAACAGCTGGGATGTATAGGCCCCAAAAGAATGTCCTGGCACAGACGGTTGCCTTTTTCCAGGACAAGGGGTTTGCGGCGACTTCCGGCATGCGCAGCCCGGCCTTTCAAATTGTCGTCAAAGAAAATCCGGTCCAAATTTACTCGGTCTGGTCCGAACGCCACATGGCCTTTGCCGCCGGGCTGGGAACCTTGAGTCTGCACGAAGGATTTATCAGCAAGCTCGGCTGCAACATCAGGGTCACCTCTGTACTCACGGATGCACCGCTGGCGGCAACTCCCAGAAAAAGTGACGAACCCTATGCCAACTGTCTGTTTTATACCAGCGGCAAATGTAAAAAGTGTGCGGCACGCTGCCCTGCTGACGCTTTATCGGAGCAGGGGCATGACAAACTTAAATGCTATCTGCAGCTAAAAAAAATCGAAGGGCAAATTCCAGGTCGGGTCAAGTCTATTTTGAAGCCGCACCTGCGGGTAATCGAAGGTCGCGAAGAAACATCCTATCCCGTAGGCTGTGCCTTCTGCCAATTCGACGTTCCCTGTATGGCTCAAAATCCGTTGAAACAGGCATCCTGCAAGGGGGATCCGCTACATTAGCGAGGATTTTTGCGGGTGATATGCGAATTTCGTTAGAACAGTTGTTCAAATAGGTTGAACTTGACGGTTTCGTAGCCGGCCGGAGCATAGTCCCACGTGTCGCCGTATACGTGAATCCGCTTGACTTCTTTACCGCTCTGATCGTAGACCTTGCCCCCTTCCAGGGTCCAGGCCAGGATGCCGCCCCGCATGTTTATCACTGTGATTCCCTGGTCGGCCATTTTGGCTGCAAACTTGCCGCTGCGGTAGCTGATGGTGCAGTAGGCGACAACGGTTTTATCCCGGTAGACCTCGGATCGGCTAAACAATTCCTGCTCGGATACAGCACCGGGCAGCATCGAAACTGCCATCTCCGCCGGCTTGCGGGTGTCAACGAATGTCACCTGATTCTGCTGCAGCAAATCCATGGCCTGCTGCGGCGATATATCCCTGACATCCGGAAAATCCTTCTTGTACCCGCTGTACATCTGATAGACGATTTTCCGTTTCTCTGCGTCCGACCGAACACCATCGCCCCGAACCACCGCGACAAAACCACCAAGGATAATCAATCCACAGCACAGCCAGGTGATTATTCGACAATTTTTTCGATAATTTAAGGTTGGTAATGACATGTCTTAAGATATTCACCTGGATCATAAAAATCAATGTCAAGCATCATTTGTCGATAAACGGATCAAACAATTCACGGATGAACCCCAGATCCATATACTGCTGCAGCTTGGCCCAGGTGTCGGGGTTTTTCATGCCGGAAAACTCGGTTTGGTAGGCCACCCAGCCCATGGCCGACCAGGAGATGCCGCGCAGGTAAACAAACGGGTCGCGCAGGCGCACCCGCTCAGCTAGGGTATCACGCAGGTGGGGATCGTCGATGTGGCAGCAATAGTCTGCCAGAAAATTGCGTTTTCGGGCCGGCGACATGCGCCAGTCGGTTTTCCACAGGGTGGTCAGGGGCGAGCAGAAGTGCGACAGGTCCTGGGAAGGATCGCCCCAGCGAGGCATCTCCCAGTCCACCAGGTGAATGGTTTTTCTTTCACGGTTGACAATGAAATTGCCGGAGTTGACTTCCGTATTCACGATGCAGGGCCAGGGATCCTGCTGATAGTATTTTTCATTGATCCGATTTGCGTCGGCCCAGGCCTTGAGTTCCAGCAGGTACTGCCGGATGTCCGGATCCGCCAGGGGCGATTCGATGTACTGCTGCAAAAGACCGGCACATTCCTCATATATCAGCGACAGGGGCGCCTCCTCGCGAATCATGTGGTTTTCTTCATCCGGAACGTTTACCTGGTGGATGGCTGCAAACAGGGCGGCGGCATCCGGTAGATCCCGCCTGTAATCCAGGGCTTCTCCCGGCAGGTACTCCATGATCAGGATGCCCCGGTCAATAAATGACCGCGTATCGTCCACATAATGGGGCCAGGGTGTCACCCCGCTTTGCTGCAGCATGCGCAGTGCCCGGTACTCGTATTCAATCTGATCATCTCGATCGATCTGGGTGCCGATGTTCACCCGAAATACAAGCTGTATCGAGTTTGAGGTAATCAGATAATTGAGATTGTACTCCCCCTGGGCCAGGGGGGTAACCGTAAATTGGCGTCCCTGCATGACCGGAACGTCGCTCCAGTCTTTGCCGGCAATGTATTCAGTTACTTTGGGCAGCATGTCGGTCATCAGGATTTTGCCATTGTCTATCAAAGCTTTGAACTGTCTTAATAATTCGGAATGCCAAAAAGTTTTTATGCTGGTAAGCTCTTGAGCTGGTAACTAAAGTTAAAAAAGCTTGAAAATCCTTTATCAATTCCTAAATTCCTGAATTCCCGAATTAGACCCGTGTCCCAACACCATATAAAATCGATACCACCATTTCAAACAGATTCTTCTGCGGAAGGAAATATGCGGATTTTTTCAGGCGGCAGGTGCAGGCCGACATGTTGCCCGGGGGTGAAGTCCGCGTCCGAAGTGAGGACCACGAAACGGTTATCCTGACATTGCACCCAGATGCGGGTGGCGCTGCCTTCGAAGTTGATTTTCTGGACCCGGCCCTGGAAATAATTTGACTCCGAGGTGATGAGAATATCTTCCGGGCGAATCGTGGCCGTCATCAAATGCCCATTGCCGTTGGTCAGCGAGGTCGGGATGGTAGCAAACGCCGAATGAAAATGACCGTCTTTGATGCGGCCGGTGATAAAATTACAGCCGCCGAAAAAGCAGGCCACTTCGGGGTCCGCCGGCCGGTAAAAAAGCTCCCGCGGATCACCGACTTGGCGCAGCCGTCCGTTTAAAAGCAGCCCCACGCGGTGCGATATCATCAGCGCTTCGGCCTGATCGTGGGTGACGAATAGGGTCGTGATCCGGGTTTCAGCTTGAATGTCCTGAATCAATTCCCGCATTTGCTGCCTCAGGTTGGCATCGAGATTGCTCAATGGTTCGTCCAGCAGTAAAATGGCCGGTTTGAGCACCAAGGCCCGGGCAAGACTGACGCGCTGCTGCTGGCCACCGGACAGCTCATGAACTTTGCGGCGCCCCAGACCGGCAAGTTCCGTCAGCTGCATGATTTCCCGGATTTCTTTAATCGTATCGCGGCCCTGGCGCCGCTGCATGCGCAGGCCGAAGGCAATGTTTTGTTCCACGTTTAAAAAGGGGAAGAGCAGGGATTTCTGGAACACCATGACGGCGCTGCGTTTTTCCGGCGGCAGATGGTTGACCGGCTGCCCGTCAATGAAAATTTCACCTTGATGCGGCCGGAGCAGTCCGGCAACTGCCTTGAGAACCGTGGTTTTGCCGGTGCCGCTGGGGCCCAGCAAGGCAACCATCTCGCCGTCCAGGACTTCGAGGTTAAAATCGCGGACCACCGGTTTGCCGTCATAGCGGATGGTTAGATTTTTCAGCAGCAGTATACCCATCAGCGCACCCCCGCCACGCTTTTGCCGCCTAAATACCTGGCGCTAAAGAGCAGCGCCAATAATGCCGGCGCCACAAACACCAGGCTGACGGCCGCCGCCACCGGCCGGTCTCCGCTGCCCATCAGGGCAAACAACAGTATGGGCAGGGTGGTGACCCTTCCGCCGCCGATGATCAGCGTGCTCAGGTATTGACTCCAGGAAAGCAAAAAGGAAAACAGGCCGGCCACAATGATGCCGGGCAGCGTCAACGGCAGCATCACCCGGGTTATGATGTGCCAGGAATTGGCACCCAAAGAGCGCGCCTGGCTTTCGAAATCGGGATTGTAATTTGAAAACACCCCCCACATGACAAAAATCGAATAGGGCAGGCAAAAGGTCAGGTGCACCAGTACCACTCCGATAAAAGTTTCGGCCAACCCCAGCCTGATAAACCAAAGATGCAGACCCATGGCCACACACAGCGGCGGGACGATTACGGGCAGCATCAGAATGACCGAAATGGTGTCTTTGGCCTTAAAATCATATAAACCCAGGGCCCGGCCGGCCGGCACCCCGATCACGACGGAGATTGCCGCCGTGGCGAGCGCCACCAGCATACTCTGAACCAGGCCTGAGATAATCTGACCGCCGGCGGTGCCGAAGACATATTGCCAGGCCCTTAGTCCCCATTGTTCAGGCAGAAGCTGCGGGTAAAACCAACGGGTGCTGAAGGACCAAATGACCAATACGGCAAACGGCAGCAACACCCCTCCAATCAGGGCGGTATACGTGATATTCCGGCTTAACGTGCTCACAGGACAACCCCGCGCCTTCGGGCCATTTGGGTGAACAATTGGGAAAATACGACCGCGACCACCACAATTGCCGCAATAATCAGGCCGGTGGCAATACCCTCAGGCCGGGCCAGCAGATCCACATCGCTGTAATTTTTGTAGGCCCAAACCGGCAGCATCATGGGATAGGTCTGTCCCAGCAAAAACGGCACCTCGAAAGCCCCGAAGGTGTATGCAAATACAATCAGACTGGCCGCGCCCAGGCTGGGGGATATCGTGGGCAGGGTGATGTAGCGAAACCGCTGCCAGCGTCCGGCTTTCAGCGTCCGGCCGACCTCTAAAAGTTCAACACCGCTGCGGCGCAGCACTGCCAAAATCATCAGCGTGATAAACGGAATTTCTTTCCAGACATAGGTCAGTATAATTGCGATGCTCCAGCGATCGTTTACCAGCAGTGGAAAGGCAGCCGATGAATCGATCAAGCCAAGGTTGATAATCGCTCTCGAGATAAGGCCGGTCGGCGTCAGCATAAATACCATGGCCACTGCGATCACCAGGTGCGGAACCGTCAAGGGAATCTGAAATATAAAATGAATCAGGCGGCTTTTTTCAGACAGCGAAACCAGAAACGTTGCCATGACAATGCTGACCGCGGCCGCAATTGCCGTAGACGACAGCGCGACATACAGCGTCAACCCTAAACTTTGCAAAAAATCCGGATCTCCCAGCACATTGGCAAAATGCTTCATAGACAATGACTGCATGCCGGCGGCCGGCAAATGCCCCAGCCCTTGAACCAGCCCCAGCCCCAGACCGCCGCCGAACAGAATCATCACGACAACCAGCGCCGGGGCCACCATCCGGCTGACTGCCACGAACCCCGGACTGGTGCGTGTCCGGGCGTCGGTGTGCATTGGCTGGCGTCTGTCGTCGGTACTTGAAGAATCAGAAGCTGTGAATTTTTGGTTCATGTGTATAGAGGTTCTGGGTTCTGGGTTCAAAGGTTCTGGGTTCAAGGTTCCGGGCTCAGAGGTTCAAAGGTTCAAGGTTCTGGGTTCAAGGTTCAGAGTTGGGCAGGCGAGCGAGCTTCACCCTTCGGGCTCGCTCACCTGCCCAGCATCTATCTCTCGTAATGGTACCAGTTTCACACGAGAGGTTCCAAGGTTCATAGGTCCAGGATTCCAAGTTCAACGGTTGTATGGGTTATCCAACCGGGATCGTGAAGCAGCCAGTTAATTCAGGCTCGACCTTGGTGTTAACCCTGAACCTCGGAACCCGGAACCCAGAACGGCCTACCTCCCCTTAAGCACATGCCGGTCCCAGCCTTTTTCCAGGCGGATTAAAATCTTCGACGGCGGTTCCGGGAGCTGATGGCTTTGCAATTCTTCGTCCGACAGCGTCGCAATGCCCCGGGGCAGGTTCTTGAACTTAACCTGCCAGTCCGGATCCAGACGCCCGATATCAATGGCCGGCATGTCGCCCCAGATTTCGATGTCCGCCTTTTTGAGCTGCGCTTCCGGCGAAATCAGAAAATTGGCCACCACCATGGCCCCTTCCTTGTGCGCCGCGTTAAACGGGATCGCCACGAAGTGGGTGTTGCTGATAGTGCCTTCTTTAAACACGAAGGTGCGCACGCTGTCGGGATAAAGACCGTCGTGGATCATTTCAGATGCTTTGCCCGGGTGATAGCTCATGGCAAAATCCACTTCACCATCGGCCAGGAGCTGATGCAGTTGGACCGGGCTTTGGGGGTAGGTCCGGCCCTGACGCCACAGACTCGGGGCCAGGTCGGTCAATACCTGGTAGGTCTTGTCGGCCGCTGCTTCAAAATCCTTTTCGCGGTAGTTGCCCTGCCAGGAATCGACATCCCCGGCCACATGGTAGAATACATGGCGCACAAACACCGAACCGGTAAAATCGGGCGGCGCCGGGTAGGTGAAGCGGCCCGGGTTTTGTTTGATCCAGGCCAGCAGTTCACCGACGGACCGCGGCGGGTTCGGGGTGCGTTTTGAATCGTAGATCATGACCACCTGGGCGCTGCCCCAGGGTGATTCCAGCCCCTGTACGGGTTCGCCGAAGTCATTGGCAACCGAGGAACGATTCCAATCCACCAGCTTTTGATGGGGAAGGTTATCGGCAAACGGCCCGTACAATAAATCGTTTCTTTTGCAGGTGCGAAAGTTCTCCCCGTTAATCCACATCAAATCGACTTCGCCCCCATCGGTTTTGCCGGCCTGTTTTTCAACCAGAAGTTTGCTGACCACCTCGGCGATGTCTTTAATGGGCACCTGGCGCAGCTCGATGCCGTAAAGCTCCTCAAGGCGTGGAGCCAGGAACCCGTTTACGTATTCATTGGTGGATGAGAATCCCCCATACATATACCAATCCACGCGCTGGCCCCGGGCGCGTTCGACAACTTCAGCCCAGGTAAGGGCCCTGGCCGGTGAAGCAAAGATGACACCGGTTATCACCATGAGAACACTGAATATAGCAAGCCGCCTTGCATACTTTATATTTCCCTTCATCGATCCCCCTCCAACAAGATTTTTGAACTACTAATATCCGGTCGTTTAAACAACGCCGGCCTTACATCGAAACTGATCGGTTCTAGGTTCAGGGTTCAAGGTTCAAGGTTCAAGGTTTACAACCGACGGATACTGCGCAACATGATGATCTTGATCCGAAACACCCGACAGACCCCATTCGGGTGAAAAGGCTTTAGAGAAACACGATGAAGACAGTATCCCTTTTTTTTTCCTAACTTATTACAGGCTTATTTCACCACGAAGGGCACGAAGCTCACGAAGAAATTGCAAGGTCGGGTCCTTAATTTTTTCTTGCCCTTCTTGGTTAAAATCTAATCTGTTCATGGCCTCGGTTTGGGGTCGGGTGAGGGCGGTATCAAGCCATGTGCGTCACAATCGCCCGTGCAAATTCCGAACATCTGACTTCGTTGGCACCTTCGATCTGGCGCGCCAGGTCATAGGTGACGGTGCGGGCTTTGATCGTCGCCTGGAGGGCGGTGCGGATGGTATCGGAAGCTTCCCGCCAACCCATATAATCCAGCATCATGGCGCCGGACAGGATAACGGAACTCGGGTTGACTTTGTCCAGCCCGGCATATTTGGGGGCGGTTCCGTGGGTGGCTTCAAAAACCGCGCAGCGGTCGCCGATATTGGCGCCCGGGGCCATTCCCAGTCCCCCCACCTGGGCCGCCAGGGCATCTGAAATATAGTCGCCGTTTAAATTGGGTGTCGCAATCACCCCAAACTCATCCGGCCGCAGCAAAACCTGTTGAAACAGCATGTCGGCAATGCGATCCTTGATCAGCACCTTGTCTTTGGGAATCTTGCCCTGATAGTCGTCCCACAGTTCTTTTTCCGTGATCGTCTGGTTGCGAAATTTTTCGCGGGCGACCTCATAGCCCCATCTTGCGAAGGCGCCTTCGGTGAATTTCATGATATTGCCCTTATGCATCAACGTGACACTGGGATACCCGTTATCAATCGCATAGGCAATGGCGCTGGCCACGAGGCGCTTGGTATTCAGCGCGCTGATCGGTTTGATGCCCAGGCCCGTATTAGCGCTCAGGTTGGTACCCATCTGATCATTCAGAAAACCTCTGACTTTTTCGGCCTCCGCACTGTCGGCCTGAAATTCGATACCCGCATACAGGTCTTCGGTGTTCTCCCGGAAAACCACCATGTCGATATTTTCGGGATTTTTCATGGGGCTGGGTACGGTATCAATATACTTGACCGGGCGCACGCAGGCAAAAAGATCCAGCTTTTGCCGAATCGCGACATTGAGACTCCGGATGCCTTTACCCACCGGTGTCGTCATGGGCCCCTTGATGGCCACGACATGCTTTTCAATAATTTCCAGGGTTTCGTCGGGCAGCCAGTTGCCGGTCTGCTGAAAGCTCTTTTCGCCGGCCATGACTTCGAGCCAGTTGATTTTGCGTTGGCCGGAGTAAGCCTTTTCAACCGCGCTGTCCATTACCAGGCGGGAGGCATGCCAGATGTCCGGACCAATGCCGTCGCCTTCGATAAAGGGGATAATTGGGTTATCGGGTACATTCAGGGAACCGTCTTCATGCTTGCGTATTATGCCATCATTGGTCATTTTAAAAGTCCTTTTGAGAGTAACGTTCTATTATTTTTATAACGAATTTGGGATTTTAGATCTGGGATTTTGGATTTAAGGTCCGCCTGCGGCGGTTCGATTAGAAAAGATACCGCGCAGCGATACCATGAATCCGCAATCCGCAATCCAAAATCTAAAATCGTCTGAATGGATCCCGCAAGCATCCAGTATCCGGAATCAAGCATCTAATATCTGGAACCGAGGATCGAATCCCCACAACACGAGCAGGGCAGCCCACCGTGGCTGGGTTCTCTGGTCGGCACGGTGGCCGACCCTACGAGTTTTGGTATGTTGTCCGTGGAGATAACCACGGTTAGTGGCCCTACTGCCATTGGTGCCAGGAAAATGGATAATCAGTCCAATTTGCAACTAATTTCGATCGAACCTGATTATTTACGATGTATTCGGCTGTTCTGATGATGTCTTCGTCACTGCGAAGCGCATGATCATAAAAGTTTCTTTGCCAACAGGCTCCCTTCAGTCCGGATTTTTGCAGTAAATTGGTCGTGTAGCTTTTCCACCTGGTTATCTGATCAATCAAATTATCTCCAATCGGCGATAATTGGAGGTGCAGATGATCTGGCATTAAACAATATGCATAGCATTTAACATTTTTACCAAATGGGCCTGTCGTCAAGGTACCGATGACCATGGTTGCCCATTTTTTATTGTTGAATAGAGGCTGACGATCATTTGTGCAGATAGTAACGCTGAAAATTTGATTTTTTACATAATATGCTTCTTTTCGAAGGTGAATGTTTTTTCGGTCCTTAAACGGCATATGTCAATTATCTTCAGCAACGTAGGGCAGCCCACCGTGGCTGCCGTATTAGGTCGGCACGGTGGCCGACCCTACGGTTCAAGGGAGGCGTGCAAAGCTGTCAGCACGGTGGCCGACCCTACGGTTCAAGGGAGGCGTGCAAAGCTGTCGGCACGGTGGCCGACCCTACGAACTGTGATTACGAATTTTAGATTTTGGATTTAAGGTCCGCTATTAGCGGGTCAATTTAAAAATAGAAATAGCGAAGCGATACCATAAATCCGCAATCCGCAATCCAAAATCTAAAATACTCAGTTTTCCCCCATCACCTTGCGCAAAACATAGGGCAAAATGCCGTTGTTTTCAAAGTAAGCCACATCGACTTCGGTGTCCAGCCGGGCGATGACTTCAAAATCTATTTGCCGGCCATCCGTTTTGACGGCCTTGACCTGCAGCACTTTGCGCGGCTGCATGTCTTCGACGCCCCTGATGGAATAAGTTTCAGATCCGTCCAGGCCCAGGCTGCTCCAGCTTTGGCCTTCTTTGAACACCAGGGGCAAGGCCCCCATGCCGACCAGATTGCTGCGGTGGATTCGTTCGTAGGATTCGGTGATGACGGCCTTGATCCCCAGCAGGTTAGTGCCCTTGGCTGCCCAGTCCCGCGAAGAACCGGTGCCGTATTCCTTGCCGCCCAAAACCACCAGCGGCACCGATTCCGCCAGGTAATCCATGGCGGCATCATAGACGAACATTTCCTTGCCGGCCGGATATTTAAGGGTATAGCTGCCTTCTTTTTGCCCTATCATCTGATTTTTAATCCGGATGTTGCCGAAGGTTCCGCGCATCATGACCTCATGGTTGCCTCGGCGGGAGCCGTAGGAGTTAAAATCCTGGTGGGCGACATTTTTGTCGATCAAGTACTTGCCGGCCGGATATTTTTGCGGAATTGCACCGGCCGGTGAAATATGATCGGTGGTGACGGAATCGCCCAGCACCAGCAGTGCCCTGGCATCGGTGATATTTTCGGCCCGGTCCAATTGCAGTTTGAAGCCTTCGAAATAGGGCGGCTTTTTAATGTAGGTGGATTTTTCATCCCAGTCAAAGGTGGTGCTTTCGGTGACCTCGAGCCCGCGCCAGAAATCGTCGCCTTCAAATATCTTTGCGTACTCGTTTTGAAAAAACTGCTTTTTGACATGGGCTGCGGCCAGTTGCTCAATTTCGGCCGAGTCGGGCCAAATATCTTTGAGAAATACCGGCCGGCCATCGGATCCCGTTGCCAGCGGCTCGCTGGTCAAATCAATATCAATTCGGCCGGCCAGGGCAAAGGCCATCACCAGCATGGGGGATGCCAGGAAGTTGGCTTTCACGCGCTGGTGGATGCGGGCCTCGAAATTGCGGTTTCCCGACAGAACCGCGGCCACGGTCAAATCATTTTTAGTAACGGCCGCGTCAATTTCGGGGGGCAGGGGGCCGCTGTTGCCGATGCAGGTGGTGCAGCCGAACGCCGCCAGATTAAATCCCAGGGTTTCAAGATAGGAAGCAAGGCCGGCGTCTTTCAGGTAATCGATCACCACCTTTGACCCCGGCGCCAGGGAAGTTTTCACGTAAACCGGCACCTGCAATCCTTTTTCCACCGCTTTTTTGGCGACCAGGCCGGCGCCCAGCAGGACAAAGGGATTGGACGTATTGGTGCAGGAGGTGATGGCGGCGATCACGATGCTGCCGTCGCAAAGCTTGACCTGCTGCCCGTTGTAAACCATTTCGCAAACCTTCTTTTTGGGCGCACAGTCTTCTTCGCGGCTGGTCCGGCTGCCGGATTCATCATGGTACTGGGAGATATGGGCGACATCGGTATCCCTTTCATAGTCGCACCCCAGAATCGTGGCGAAGCTGTCTTTGAGGTCCGGCAGATTGATCCGGTCCTGGGGCCTGGCAGGCCCGGCCACCGCCGGGGCAACCCGGGTCAAATCCAGTTCGAGCACCTCGCTGTATGCGGGATCTTCCTCGCCGGTATAGAAAAGCCCCAGAGCCTTGGCGCATTTTTCCACAACTTCAGCCTGTTGCTCCCGGTTGGTCATTTTGAAATAGTCGATGGTTTTTTCGTCAACCGGGAAAAATCCCATGGTGGCGCCGTATTCCGGGGTCATGTTCGACAGGGTGGCCCGATCCGGTACGGTCAGCTGTTTCATGCCCGGGCCGAAATACTCGACAAATTTTTCAACCACCCCATGCGTTCGAAGCATTTCGGTGGCTTTGAGTACCAGATCCGTGGCCGTCACACCCTCCTGCAATTCACCCACCAGCCTGACCCCGATGACTTCCGGTATCGACATATAATAGGGTTGTCCCAGCATGACGGCTTCGGCTTCGATGCCGCCGACGCCCCAGCCCATCACGCCGATGCCGTTGATCATGGTGGTATGGGAGTCAGTGCCGACCAGGGTGTCCGGGTAGGCCGTAAACCCGCTGCCGTTGTTTTCCGCGATAACTATTTGTCCCAGATATTCGAGGTTGACCTGGTGGCAGATTCCGGAATTGGGCGGGACGACGCTGAAATTGTCAAAACTTTTTTGGGCCCATTTAAGCAGGGCGTATCTTTCCGAATTCCTTCCATACTCCTTGGCTACATTTTGAGTCAGGGCATCGGGTGTACCGAAGTAATCCACCTGTACCGAATGGTCGACGACCAAGTCCACCGGCACCAGTGGATTAATTTTAGTGGGATCGCCCCCCAGGTCCTTGACGGCATCGCGCATGGCCGCCAGATCGACCACCGCCGGCACCCCCGTAAAATCCTGCATCAATACGCGCGCCGGATGGTATGGTATCTCCAGCGGCGCCTCGTAGCGTTTTTGCCATTTGGCAATATTGAGCAGATCCGCTTCCCTTACCACCCGGCCATCCAATTTGCGCAGCAGGTTTTCAACCAGAATTTTGATGGAATAGGGCAGGTTGCGGACCGGTGCGATTCCTTTTTCTTCCAGCTTGTTAATGTCAAAGATCTGATATTCACGGCCCTGAACATTGACATGGCTGATAAAATCGGTGTTCTCCATGGCGGCTCCTTTTTTTATTTTGTCAGAGAAAACCTGGTCCTTTGGGCCAGGTCAGGGACAATCGGCTATGCCATCTGTCCAAGCTATTTATGGTTTCGGGTGTCAGGTTTTCCGCCGGAGGCGGATCAGTAAAAAACAAATCCTGAGTCCTGAGCCCTGATTTGGTTGAGGCTGAAAGTCACCAGCGGTGAAAGAAAGTCCAATTCATGAGCGACTGCCATCCAGTGGGTCGACTTCAGTTACTGACACCTGACACCTGAACACTGCTGGTAATAGTTGCCACTTTCATCACTTCTCTCGGGTGCGCCAAAGCCGGCTCCTCTGGGCCCGAATCTTTGCTGGTGTTCTATTTATGGATAGGTCGATCCTTTGACCTCGCAGATCCGATAGCTTTACTTCCCGTGGGCTTCGATTCTGTGGACATATTTTACCCATTCAGAGCCGTAGCGATCTTCGGCCACTACCCGTAATGGATATCCATGCTCTTTGGGAAGTACTTTTCCATTGACTCCATAGGCCAGAAAGATTTTATCGGCGGCAATTTCATCGATTGGAAATCGATTGATTTTGGCATAACGCCCGGCCGGCCCCCTGAAGCTGACATGGGTGATTCCTGTTTCGGCCTCGGCCATCTCAAGCAGATCGGTGACCGATATGCCCGTCCACCTTCCGTGATTAGTAAAAAATCCCGGGCAAATCAAGAGAACTTTTTTCTCGAAAGACGGCAATTCAAGAAGCTGGTCATAGGTCAGTCTTAACGGTTTCTTAACCCGCCCGACCACTTCCAGTCGCCACTGGTTCAGATTGACCTGGTGATCGTCCAATCCCATGGTTTCGAAATCTTCCAGAGGAATGATTTCCAGGTTACGGGCATCCAGATCTGCCGGGTTGTGGTCTACCAGGCTGGACATATCCGTTCCTTTGGGCAGGATGATGCGCTTCGTTTTGGCCCAGGCGCGCCGAAGTACGGTCGAGAGCGGGGCCAGGAAAAGGCCGATACCCGCAAAAAGCCGGAGCGTTGTTTTAATGAAAAGCCTGCGGGAGGCCGGGGATTTTGTTCTTTCGCCGTCACGTTTCATTGCGTTTAAGGTGTTGAATCCCGTTTGATTCGGCGACGATCACGTCGCTGGCCAACTCCAGAAAAAGCCCGTGTTCCACAATCCCGGCCCGTGCATTCAGCTGAGCTGCTAATTTTACAGGATCGGATAGCGGACCGAAGTCGGCGTCCAGAATCAGGTTGTTTTGATCGGTATTAAAATAGCCGCCCTCGTCCCGGCTGCGAATGGACACCGCGGCACCCAACGCTTCCAAAAAGCAAGCTTCGGTTTTGGCAGCAAAGGGAATTACTTCTACCGGCAGCGACCAGTTGGTGCCGAGGCGGGCCGAAAGTTTGCTGCCGTCGACAATAATGATATTTTGGCGGCTGGCCTGGGCGACGACCTTCTCACGCAGCAAGGCGCCGCCGCCGCCTTTTATCAGGTTCAAATCCGGGTCGACTTCATCGGCGCCGTCAATGGTAATGTCAATTTGCTGATGTTCATCGAAGCTGACCAGGGGTATTCCCAGTTCAGTTGCCAGTTCTGCAGTGCGGGCTGAACTGGGTATCCCCACGATGTTTTCCAGTTCACCGGAATTTATCCGCTCCGCAATACGCTGAACTGCAAAATTAGATGTGCTGCCGCTGCCGAGGCCGACCACCATTCCGGACTCGACAAACTCCACTGCGCGATTTGCTGCTTGTTGCTTTAATTCATCCTGAGTTGGCATAGTATTCTTTCCTGATTTTGATGGGACATTTGCAACATTTGTAGAGCCTTAGCGCAAAGGGCAGAGCGCAAAGGGCATGGAGCATGGCGCAGAGGGCAGAGCGCAAAGGGCATGAAGCATGGCGCTTGGGGCCTGGCGCACGGAGCATGGGGCAGAGTGCGCGGCGCTTGGGGCACGGGGCACGGCTCGTAGCGCTGAGCGTAAGCTGATAATTGGTATTAACTGAGGCGTGGTCCCGCGACCGTTCTGCGCTTTGCTCTTAGCTCCGGGCTCCTTGCTCCACGCGCCCTGCCCTCTGCGCCCTGCCCTCTGCGCCCTGCCCTCTGCGCCACGCTCCATGCCCTTTGCCCTCTGCGCCCTGCTCCATGCGCCGTGCCCTTTGCCCTCTGCGCTATGCCCTTTGCTCGGCCAGGCGATCTCTTTTTTCGGCCAGGCTCTGCATCAGCGAGTCAAAAGGCTTGGCAAATGCGATGACCCCGTCGTCCTGCAACTTTTGAGTAATGGCGCTCAGGTCGATGCCAAGGGTTTTTAATTGCTCAATTTGCCGGTGTGCCTCTTCCACGCCCCGTGTCAGCGTTTCAGCGACTTTGCCGTGATCCATGAAACTGTCGACAGTTGCCGGCGGCAGGGTGTTGACCGTCTGGGGGCCAATCAGCTCGTCCACGTAGATGGTGTCCGGGTAGTCCGGATTCTTGGCGCTGGTGCTGGCCCACAACACGCGCTGCACCCGTGCGCCGTTGTTTTTTAATTCCTTCCAGCGCGGCCCGTCAAAAATTTTTTTAAATTCAGCATAGGCGACTTTTGAGTTGGCGATGGCTATTTTACCCTGGAGCTCCGTTGCATTGACTTGTGCGAGGGCCTGGTCGACCGCCGAGTCCACCCGACTGACAAAAAACGATGCGACGGATGCCACGCGATTGACCGGATGTCCGCCTGTTACCGCGGGGCCGGAACCGAGCAGTTTTTCGAGCCCGGTCAGATAAGCCTCTGCCACGGCCTTATAATTTTCGAGTCCGAATATCAGGGTTACATTGACGTTGACCCCGGCGCCGATCAACTCGGCAATGGCCGGCAGGCCGGCAGCCGTGGCCGGCACTTTGATCATCACATTGGGGCGGTTCAGGGTTTCAAACAGGCGCCGGGCTTCTGCAATGGTCTTTTCCGTCTCGTCGGCCAGATGCGGATTGACTTCGAGGCTTACGTAGCCATCCTTGCCGTTAGTCGAATCGTAGATTTTTCGCAGCAGATCAGCGACCATGCTGATATCTTCGATCGCCAGGGATTCGTAAATTTCGTCGACGCCGGCCCCGGTCTCGATCAACTCGCTGATGGCCTCGTCATAGTCATTGCTGCCGGCGATGGCTTTTTCGAATATGGCCGGATTGGAAGTAATTCCCCTGACACCCTTGTCGATTAATGCCTGGAGCTCGCCGGAAGTGATCAACGAGCGGCGAATAAAATCAAACCAGACGGACTGGCCTAATTTTTCGAGTTCAATCAGCTTTGACATTGGAAAATCCTTTGGTATCTATTTATCAATCATTTTGCTTCAATTTTTGAGCAGCCAGAAAAGCCGCCCCCCACAGCCCGCTTTCCTCATCGGTATTCAAAAAGACCGGAATTTTGTGCAGCATGGACGCCATTGTGTTCGATTTCGTAAACTGCCGCCCAAAGGCCGGATGCCGGACGAGAAGCGGCGTTTTCGCCGCAACGCCCCCGGCAATGTAAACGCCGCCACGGGCCAGCACCTGCAAAGCATAGTTGCGACTGACCCTGCCATAAAAACCTGCCGCCCATTCAAGGGTTGGAGAATCAGCTGACAGCCCGGCACCGACCTCGGCCGGCGTTAATTTCTCCCCCGTCAAATACTGGTGCACGAGACTCAAGCCCCGGCCGGAGACGATATATTCCGTTTCGACATAGGGCCCACCGAGTTGATCAATCACAAACTGCATGAACTCTAACTCCGCCGGGGACTCAAACGGGAAAACGCAGTGCCCGCCCTCAGACGGAACCGCCACATATCTCCCGTCGCCATCCGGAGCCAGGGCGGCCATTCCCAAGCCGGTCCCGGCACCGACAACCGCCAGGGGTGCGCCGGAATCAATTTGTCCGGCTTTTATCTGCATGGCCGATTGAGCTATGGGCGAGCGGCAGGCATAAGCCTGGGCGACGAAGTCGTTTATGAGAATGCAGGGCAACAGGTTGAATTTTTTGAAATCACCCGCTAGATCGATATCCCACGGGATATTGGGCGGATTGCTGTAAACACCGTCGATAATCGGTCCGGCGACGGCCAGTACCGCGATATCGCTTTGATCCGTGGGCAGTGAAAAGTCTGACCCGTTCAGCTGTTCCAGCAAGTGTGAAAAAGAATTTGAACTGCGGGTCTCGATCCACCGGGTATTATTTAGCACAAGTTCGGCATTTTCATCCAGGGTAAAGTGGGCAAACCGGCTATTGGTTCCGCCGATATCAGCGGCAAGGATGTTCTTCATACATAACTCTGCTGATGTGTCTGTCTGTGGCTTAAACGTTTAAAGCAATTTCTTGAAATAATCATGGATTAATGGAATGTTGGTATATTGGAACAGCGGGATTGTTGAAATCCCGCGCATCTGATGGCAAAATTTCATGCTTTTTTCCAACATTCCAATTTTCCACCATTCCACCATTCCGTTTTCGGGAGCCCTCATTTTTCAATTGAACCATCTTGGGCAACAATAATGCGGTCCGGTGCTTATTTTCCTCACCCCCGCTCGCCTTTGACTTTTTTTATGATTTTGGGGATGAAAAAGGAGAATATAAACAGACCGATCGAAAAGAAAACTTTAAACGATATCAATTCCGCCCAATTGCCGGATACCCAGACTTCTTTTAACGTTCCGATGAAAAAAGTGAAAATAAAAGTCCCGACGATGATGCCCAGGCCGGTGCCGAACACATAGTCCCAGAAATGAACTTTGGTCAACCCCATACCGAAATTCATGGGGGTGAAAGGAAAATACACCAGGCGCAGGTACAGGACGGTGGCAAACCCATTGCGTTCAATGGCGTCGTCATATTTTTGCAGGCGGTCGCCAATCAGTGAGGCCGCAAATTCACGGCCCAGCGTGCGTCCGATCCAAAAAGCAATACTCGCGCCAACCATGGCGCCGAACCACACATAAACAAATCCCCAGTAGGCGCCGAAGATGGCGGCGCCCAATCCGGTCAACAGGGTGCCCGGCAGGAACAAACAGACTCCAACCGCGTAAATCATCATGAAAACCAGCGGGGCCCATAAACCGGCCGTTGCCAGAAAGCGACCCAGCGCCTCCGCATTCAGATAGTCCGTGACGCCTGTGTAGCGCACAAATACGATGGCTGCCAGGATAAAAATCAGCAATATGCCGGCTTTCAACAGCGCCTTGCCGCGATTTTTCGGCCCCTCATTATCGACTGTTTCCATGGTAACTTGCTCCCCAAAAAAAGGTTTCAGGTTTCAGGTGTTAGCCCAGCCGTCGGCAAACAAGCGGCCGGTCAAATCGGAAAAGAAACTTTGAAAAAGCGAATATCGAATATCGAAAAATGAATGTCGAATCCTCCTTCGGCGGACAAGTGTCGAAGGAATGTATTCTGCTTGATCTTTTTCGTCCCATTTTTCATTAATCCATATTTTGTGCTCACCCCAGCATATCGACTAAACCCCGAATCTTTAATGCTGATACCTGATACCTGACACCTGAACACTTTTATCAGGCACGCACCTCAAATTAAGACGCTGTCTTCCTGAATTCAGCCTGTTGCCACACTATCGACTAATCTGCTCACGGCGGCGGGGCCCGCGCTTCCCGCCTCATAGAACTCCAACAGGTTCTTTTGATCATCACAGTCTTCACACCGGTCTAAAACGGGGGTTAAAAAAGACCAGCTTCTCTCAACACCGTCCTGTCGCCAGAAAAGCATTTGATCGCCGAGCATGCAGTCGATCAACACTTTTTCATAGGCGTCCAGGACCGGTCCGGCATAGTTCTGCTGGTAGTTAAAATCCATCGTGACCGTACGCAGGCAGACCCGGGCGCCGGGATTTTTGGTTTGAAAGGTCAGGGTTATCTTTTCATCCGGGTAGATTCCCATAATTAACCGATTGGCAACAATGGTTTCACCCAGGGTGTGGCGAAATAAGGCATGGGGAACGGTTTTAAACTGAATCGCAATTTCGGTCAATTTGCGGGCAATTCTTTTGCCGGAAGTCATGTAAAAAGGCACTCCCTGCCAGCGCCAGTTGTCCAGATAGACTTTCAGCATGGCGAAGGTCGGCGTCAACGAAGCGGGATCCACGCCCGGCTCCTCGCGGTAGGCGGGGACCGTTTCCTGGTCGATGACACCGGCACTGTATTGTCCGAGAACCAGAGAATTTTGCAGGTCGTTTACGGGAAACGGCCTGAGAGCGCCGAATACCTTGCTTTTTTCGTCGCGCACCAGATCGGCCTCAAAGCGAGCCGGCGGCTCCATCGCGATCAGCGCCAACAACTGCATCATATGATTTTGAAACATGTCCCGCAAAACCCCCGACCTCTCGTAGTAGCCTGCCCGGTGCTCCACCCCGAGGGTTTCGGTGGCCGTGATGCTGACATGATCGACATATCTTCGATTCCAGATGGGTTCAAACAGTGAATTGGCAAAACGAAACATCAGCACATTTTGAACCGTCTCTTTGGCCAGGTAGTGGTCGATCCTGAAAATCTGATGTTCTTTAAAGTATTCGTGAAGGCTGCGGTCCAGGGCCATGGCCGTTGCCAGATCGATGCCGAAAGGTTTCTCTACGACAATGCGAGACCAACCGTTGCCGTCCGTCTTTTCGGTACTCAAACCGGCCCGGCCGATCATCCGGGCCACAGTTTCATATAAAACCGGCGGCAGCGCAATATAAAAAATCCGATTGCCCCCGGTATCGTGGTGCAGATCAAGATCCCGCAAAGATTCAGCCAGGCGGATATATGAAGGCAAATCATCATAGTTCACCGGCTGATAGTGAAGTGCGGCAGAAAACGCCGGCCAGTGGTTTTGATCCATGATGCCGCTGTCTATCAAAGCGACTTCCATTTTTTTTCGGAAGGCCTGGTCGTCCAATGCGGTGCGGGCGCAGCCGACGATTTGAAACGTCTTTGGTAATCCGTCGTTGACAAACAGGTGAAAAAGAGCCGGGATCAGCTTGCGGGCGGTCAGGTCACCGGTGGCACCCACGATGACAATGGTGCATGGGTCGGTCGGCTCGGGGGCAACGCATTCCCCGGGATCGATGCCCAGATCCGGCGTCGTTACCGAAGCGGTTGCGGCGAATTCGGATAGCTTCCGGCTATTGTCACTATTTTCCATCTTATGATCCTAAATTCACATAAGGCCCAATAATTAAGCCACAAATACCAAACCACAAATCACAAACAATAACCAAATCCCAATGACATAAATTTCAAACAGTAAGATATCAGTGAATACACAAATTGCCTGTTTCGGTCATTGGGTTATTGGAATTTCGAATTTATTTGGAATTTGGTGATTGTATATTGGTGCTTTACTATAAATCCGGCGATAATATTACGATTCTTCTATAGACTAAATGTTTCTGTTATTTACTTTCATTCATCACAAGTAGCCACCGCACAAGCTCTGCCTTTCAGGTGGAAGAAAAATTTCAACCCCTTTTGGACTTTTTCCGAGAAGATTTTAGGTGAAAAATAGGAGCCGGCAACTTTTTTGCTGATTTCTCCCAGGGACGGATAGGGATGGATGGCGGCCGCGAGGGTGGAAAGCTTGACTTTGCCGTTTAATATAGCCACCCACTCATTCAGCAGATCTTCGGCTCGGGGGCCCAGGATCTGGATACCGATGGGCTTCTCTTTCCCGTCCAGGATCATCTTGATCCGGCCGGTCAATTCACCTTCAGCCAAACTGCGATCGTTATCTTTGAATTCTTCCGTCCACACCTTATAATTTATCCCGGCTTCCCCGGCACTTTTTTCATTCAGACCGATACTGCCCAGAGGCGGGTCGGTGTAGGTGCACCAGGGTAGAAAAGTGTAGTCAACTTTGCGGGGAAGATGAAAGATGGCATTGCTGATCACGATGCCGCCTTCGTATCCGGCGGCATGGGTAAACTGAAACCCGCCGTTGACGTCGCCGGCCGCATATATGTGCTTGATATTTGTTCTGAGGCGGTTGTCGACGATGATCCCCTGCCGGTTAAATTTTACGCCAATATCGTCCAGCCCGAGGTCACTGGTGTTGGGGCCTCTTCCCAGGGCGGCGACAATGGTTTCCGCCTTCAGGCTTATCATGCTGCCTTGTCCGGTTTTGAGAATGACTTCTTTTTGGTGGCCCAGATCCTTCACTTCCTCGATCGAGGAATCGAGATAAAACTCGACCCCCTCCGAATTAAGCACGGCTTGAACCGTATCCGCCAGATCCCGGTCTTCTTTGACCAGAATCTGGGGGGCCATATCCACCACGCAGACTCTGGTACCCAGGCGGCAAAATGCCTGGGACATCTCACAGCCAATGGGTCCGCCGCCCAGGACAATCATTGATTCGGGCAAGCGGTCCAGGGAAAATATATCCTTGTTGGTGATGTGGGGTGTCTGGGCCAAGCCCTTGATCGGGGGGGCTACGGGGGATGAACCGGTGGCAATAACCCAGGTTTTTGCGGAATAATTGTCTCCATTCAATCGAATGCTGTGTTCATCGGTGAACTTTGCCTGGCCGAATTCCACCTGGGCGCCAAGTTTGCAAAAGCGCTCTTTGGAATCATGGTGCTGGATGGTCTCGATGACCGTTTTTATGCGCTGGGAAATTTTTTGAAAATCCACCGCCCCCGGATCGACCGGCGGCAAGCCGAACTTTTCGGAATTCTTCACTAAATGATAAACGTGTGCCGATTTTAAGAGTGTTTTGCTGGGCACGCAGCCGAAATGCAGACAATCTCCGCCCAGCTCATTTTCTTTTTCCACCAGAAGCGCCTTGGCTCCCAGCTGGGCCGCCCCGGAGGTCACCGTCAACCCCGCGGCGCCCCCGCCGATGATACCGATATCATAATCATAAATTGTCATGATTCGCTCCGTAAATTAGAATGCCTTCTCTTCCTGACACCTGAAACCTTCAGTTTGCTACTTCCCATTCAGCGACCAGTCGTACGCCAGGTACTTAATTTCAATTTTCTGCGGTTCGGCTTCCAGCTTCTTTTTTAACTCGGCATCGGCATATTTGAGATAGAAGCTGAGCGCATCGTCGTTGAAATCTTCTGAAAACCATTTGAATATCCGGCTGACATGCAGATTGCGGCCCTCGAGCCGGTAGCTTTCGGGATTATTGATGAATGACCGGGTGGAGTCATCCAGCTGTTGATCGAGTCTTTTCGCCTGAAAGGGCTCTGAACGCAGGGGAGGGCAGCTTTTCGCAGCACAGTTGATTGCAAAATGAACCCGGGGATCCTTGAAACGCGGCCTGAGAATGTCATGCTCAATATGGTCGAGGGACACCTTTTCGCTGCTGAGCTGCACAACTTTTTTCTTCCAGGGCCCGGTGTTGAATATGCCCAGCTCTTTAATGGATTCGATGTCCGGATATTTCGTCAAGATCAGTTTTATGGTCCAGGCATTGTAGACATTGGCATAGAAAGCAAACTGCTCTTTGCGTGAAAGGGCATTGGGATCGACGCTTTGAAGCAGGGCGAGGTACTGGTCCAATTTGTCTTCTTCCGATTGGAGACCGGCATAATTCACCTTGCCGTCTACAACGTATTTTTTCAACAATTCACCGTAAAGACTGTGGTTTACGCTTACATCGCTCGAAGCCAAAGGCTTTCCGTCGACTACTACCGCAGTAATCATCACAGCAAAAACTACTGCTAAAAGTAAATGTTTGATCTTCATTATTACTACTCCATTGGGTATACTGCAAATTAATCAGACAATCTATTGTCGTATCTCAACGCTGAAACTTACACTGAATTGTCCGATTTCAAAGCGAAATGAATGACAGCAAAATCGGGGCTGAATATGGCTGTTGGTCTCCAGGGGCCGGCCCGGGCCAAGCACTCGTGCGCCCTGATTGCAGGGGCTATTCCAACAGCCCGGGCCAGTTCCGGTCGGCTTTTGTGATGTACCCCGGTATATCTTTTTGCCATTTCTTTTGAATTTTGCGGCTATAGTTCAGATATAATTTATCATCTACAATCTGCCACCCGTTTACCGGGTCTATATTGGCGGTAGTCCCTAACGCCACGGCATAAGCTCAGTAGCCGCTGTATTGGGGCGCATATTTTTCGGGTGCGGCCTTGAAAAGCACCAGGTGCTCTGCACTTGAAAAACGCCATTTAGCCCCCTGCCAGCGGTATTCAAATTTTTTTTGGCCCTTGATCGGCTTGGCGGCGGTGAAATAGGCGACCGGATCGTATCCTTTCACGGCGACACCGCTGAAGGTGGTATTGACAGGGTCTTTGGCCAGGGCTGCAGACGGTGTGCCGACCAGAACTGCCGCCGCAATTGGAATAAATAAAAATATGTTTACACTTGCGAATTTCATCCTGAATCCCCGCATAATTTTTTTTGACAGCTTACCGATTTGTGATTAACTAAAATTATGGTTGGAATAGCGACAGTCAAGACAGCCGCCATAAAATTGTAAGGATTTTGAATTCCCAACGGCGGGAAAATTAACGCCGCGCGACGCCAACGAGGGCCGCCCATTCTCGAATCATTTCTCAATCAGGGGATCCGGCTAAAATCCGGCACAAGACATCCTCCTGAGAGGTATCCAATTGAAGGTCGCACTGATAATCCACAGCAACATCTTGAAAAAAGTTGACGGTATGACCTCTTACTACCGGAAACTTTGTCAATACGCGCCGGGCGTCAACCATCAGCTGGACGTTTTCATGCAGGATCCCGACGATGAAAGGACACTGTACCACAACTCAACCCGCTTTTTTCGCCTGCGGGTAAAGACTTCTTTTCAGGCCCTGCCCGAAGCCTACCTGTCATTCAACCCTTTTTTCTACATCAGGCTGGCCCTGTATTTTTATAAAATTTTTAAAAAAGAAAATCTGGTTATATAGAAAGCCCAAGTGAATTAATTTCGTAGAAGTAAATCAGCCTGGATTCCATTTTTAATTTGTCTACAGGTTATTTTAGCTGATGAAGCGACTTGTTCTACAATTCGCATGAATTTT
>Ga0209678_1000092_pt1 | contig 35962 bp, 34 predicted proteins | sample WorMetilvaeELBA1_FD_187404 | JGI IMG/M metagenome (GOLD analysis project Ga0209678, IMG submission 187404) | Marine gutless worms symbiont microbial communities from Max Planck institute for Marine Microbiology, Germany - Olavius ilvae ELBA.1... ...
CCACGGCTCGATCCGCCCCCACTCTTCGTCGCTCAGCCAGAACAACGCTCGTGCCATCCAAGCCTCCCGTGTCCAACGGTGCGCTTGAATCACATCCGACGCCGAGCCGGGAACCCCCTAATTGAGTACGGACCCTAGTTCGCGAACTCCGCGTACTCGGCTTCGATCTTGGCTTCGCAGTCGGCGACCGCGACTTCGAGCTTCCTCAGCCACTCGTCGCCGTACTTGTCGATGTACCAGTCCTTCATGCCGGCGGTCGCCTGCTGGAACTGCGCCTTCTCGTCGGGCGTCGGCACGTAGATGGTGCCGTCGGCCTCCTTGAACTCCTCATAGGCCTCGATCGAGCGGCGCATGGGCAGCGCGCGCGTCACCGTCTTGAGGTGCTGGAAGCCGTCGTAGACGACCTTGCGCTGCTCCGGCGTCAGCCCCATGAAGAAGTCGTTGTTGAGCCACCACAGAGCGGCCATGTAGGCGTGGCCGTCCAGCGTCATGTACTGCAGGTGCTCCTGGAACTTCATGTTGACGATGTCGGTGATGCCGTTCTTGGTGCCCTCGACGACGCCCGTGGCGAGTGAGGTGTAGACCTCGGGCCACGACACCGGGGTCGGCGCGCCGCCGAGCATCTTGACCATCTCGATCTGGATGTCGGCCGGGATCGTGCGGATCTTCTGACCCTTCACGTCGTCCGGCGTCTTGATCAGCTTGTTGACGGTCGCGAAGTTGCGCCAGCCGCCGGTGTTGGAGACGGTCATCAGGCGCATCGGCCCGACGTCCTTCAGCACCACGTCGCGCAGCTGGCCGACGAAGGGCCCGTCGAACACGCACTCGGCGACGCGGTCGTCGCGGAACATGTAGGGCAGGTCGAGCACCTGGCCCGGCGGGAAGATGTTGCCGAAGCCGCCGATCGTCGAGATTGTCACTTCCAGCACGCCGGCCTGGATCTGGTCGATGCACTCCTGGAAGCTGCCGCAGAACTGGCCGCCGAAATAGACCTGCACCTCGATCTCGCCGTTGGTGCGGGATTCGACGAAGTCCTTGAACACCAGCGAACCGTCGTAGTCCTCGTCCGCCTGGCTGCCCAGGAAGGCGATTTTGAGCGTCTTGTCCGCGGCCTGCGCCGCGCCGGCAACGCCAAACGCCATGCCGGCGGCCATAGCGGCGCCCAGCACGGTCCTTGCAGTCTTGCCGAATTGCGTTTTTCGGGGTCCTCCCATCGTGTTTCCCGTCTCGCGGGGGCAGTTCGAAGCCTTCTGTCGCGCGGCCTCTCCTGTAACATATATCTTATATAAGACTCAACCGAGGCGTCCGCCCGCGGCCGCCGACCGTCAAGCGAAGCCGACCAGCCGCGGCACCGTCATCGAGATCGCCGGCACGAAGGTGATCAGGAATATGACGGCGACCTCGACGGCCAGGAACGGCAGCATTTCCAGTGCGATGCGCTCGACCCGCTCGCCCGACAGGCTGGCGGCGACGAACAGCACCAGGCCCATGGGCGGCGTCGCCAGCCCCACGGTGACGTTGACGCACATGATAATGGCGAAGTGCAGCGGGTCGACGCCCAGCCCGACGAAGGTCGGGCCCAGGACCGGGCCCAGGATCAGGATCGCCGGGCCGGCGTCCAGAAACATGCCGACGATGAACAGCAGGATGTTGACCATGAACAGCAACACCAGCGGATTGTCGCTGATGCTGAGCACGAAGTTGGTCAGCCGGACCGGCGCGCCCGACAGCGTCATCAGCGCGGCGAACGACACCGCCATGCCGACCAGCAGCAGGATCACGCCCGACGACACCGCGGCGCGGTAGAGTACAGCAGGCACGTCGCCGACTTTCAGCGTGCGCAGGACGAACACCGCCAAGAGGACGGCGTAGCCGGCGGCGACCGCCGCCGCCTCGGTCGGCGTGAAGATGCCGCCGATGATGCCGCCCAACAGGATCACCGGGGTCAACAGCGGCAGGAACGCGTCCTTGAAGGCGACGCCGCGCTCGCCCCAGGTCGCCTTGCGGCTGGCGACCGGATAGTTGCGCACGCGCGCAAGATAGGTGGTCACCAGCATCAGGCCGAAGCCGACCAGAAGTCCCGGCACGATGCCGGCGGCGAACAGGCCGCCGACCGACACGTTCATGATGAACGCGTACAGGATCATGATGCCGCTGGGCGGAATGATCGGGCCGATCACCGACGACGCGGCGGTGACCGCGGCGGCGAAGCGCCGGGTGTAGCCGTTCTTCTCCATCGCCGGGATCAGCATCGAGCCCAGCGCGGAGGTGTCGGCGACGGCGGAGCCGCTGAGGCCCGCGAACAGGATGCTGGACAGGATGTTGACCTGCGCCAGGCCGCCGCGCACATGGCCGATCAGCGACTGGCTCAGCCGCACCAGGTTCACCGTGATCTGGCCCGCGTTCATCATCTCGCCGGCCAGGATGAAGAACGGGATCGCCATCAGCGGGAAGTTGCCGATGCCCTTGTACATGCGGGTCATCAACAGGGTGAAGAAGTTGGCCTGGCCGTCGATCATCAGGCTCAGCGACGGCGCGATGATCAGCGCGAACATCACCGGCAGGCCGCAGATCATCAGCAAGAGGAAGATCCAGAAGAAGGCGAGCGACATATCCCGGTCCTCCCTCAGGTATCGGCCGGGGCCATTTCGCCCGGCTTCTCGCGCGGTGGCACGGAGTCCGGATCGATCATCCCCTTGATGCTGCGCAAGATGTGCTCAACGCCGACGATGACCAGCAGCACGAAGCCCGCCGGCACGATCAGGTAGAACCAGAAAAGCTGCACGTCGACTGTGAACGCCTTCGACTTCAGGCCGCGCTCGGCCAGGCCCGCACCCTCATTGGCGTAGACCAGCATGAAGGCGACGACCAGCGCGTTGAGGATGAGCTGCAGCGCGAACTGTGCGCGTCCGCGCAACATGTGCGACAGCGTGTCGATGGCGACATTCATGCTGTGCCGGTAGGCGATCGGCGCCACCAGGAAGGTCATCCACACCATCAGGAACCGGGCGATTTCCTCCGTCCATGTCGGCGGGTTGTTCAGCACGTAGCGCCAGAAAACCTGGTACAGGATGATCAGCGTCATCACGCCGATCAGCGTCAGCCCGGTGTACTTGCCGATCTTCTCGACGATGTCGTTGAAGCGCCCAATGAGCGCAAGCGTGCCGTCCAGAACCGGCATGGCGCTGACCCCCCTCCCCGTGGTCGCCCGCGCCGGTCTCGTGCTGTCCTGTCGGGCCGTGGCTCGCGAAAGCGATTGCCGCGGCTATCTGACCCTATATTTTGATCGCTTGTCCACCGCCGCCCCGTGCGGCGGCGTGGACGACAGGGGGGGACTCGCGACGACATGACCGACAACGGCTACCTGCTGGCCATCGACCAGGGCACCACCAGTACGCGCGCGATCGTCTTCGACGGCCATGGCCAGCCAGGGGCCTCGGCGCGGCTCGAGCTGCCGCAAATCTTCCCGCGCGACGGCTGGGTCGAGCACGACGCGGAAGTGATCTGGCAGCACACGGTCGAGGTCTGCCGCGCGACGCTCAAGCAGCAGGGCATCGAGGCGCGCCAGGTCGCCGCCATCGGCATCACCAACCAGCGCGAGACCGCGGTGATCTGGGACCGGGCCACCGGCGCGCCGATCCACAACGCCATCGTCTGGCAGGACCGCCGCACCGCGCCGCAGTGCCGTGAGATCGTGAGCGGCGGCCACGAGGCGCTGGTGCGCGACCGCACCGGCCTGGTCGTCGACCCCTACTTCTCCGGCACCAAGATCACTTGGCTCCTGGACAACGTCGACGGCGCCCGCGCCCGCGCAAAATCCGGCGAGCTGGCCTTCGGCACCATCGACTGCTTCCTGTTGTGGCGCCTGACGGGCGGCAAGGTCCACGCGACCGACGCGACCAACGCCTGCCGCACCATGGCGTTCAACATCCACACCCAGGCCTGGGACAACGAACTGCTGGCCCTGCTGCGCATCCCGCGCAGCCTGCTGCCGGAGGTGACCGACTGCGCCCACGAGTTCGGCACGACCGAGCCGGAGCTGTTCGGCGCCGCCATCCCGGTGCGCGGCATGGCCGGCGACCAGCACGCGGCGACGGTCGGCCAGGCCTGCTTCGCGCCGGGCATGGTCAAGAGCACCTACGGCACCGGCGCCTTCATGGTGCTGAATACCGGCGACCATGCGTTCGCCTCCAAGAACCGGCTGCTCACCACGCTGGCCTATCGCCTGAACGGCAAGCCGACGTATGCGCTGGAAGGCAGCATCTTCGTCGCCGGCGCCGCCGTGCAGTGGCTGCGCGACATGGCGAAGATGGTCGCGACCGCGCCCGAGACCGAGGAGCACGCCCGCGCCATCGACGACACGGGCGGCGTCTACCTGGTGCCGGCCTTCACGGGCCTCGGCGCGCCGTACTGGGACCCCGACGCCCGCGGCGCCCTGATCGGCCTGACACGCGACAGCGGCGTCAGCGAGGTCGTGCGTGCGACGCTGGAGGCGGTGGCCTACGAGACGCGCGACCTGGTCGAGGCGATGGCCGCCGACATGGGGGCGGCGCCCACCGCTCTGCGGGTCGACGGCGGCATGGTTGCGAATTCGTGGCTGATGCAGTTCGTCGCCGACATCCTGGCGGTCACCGTCGAGCGCCCGACGGTCCCCGAGACGACGGCGCTGGGCGCCGCCTATCTCGCCGGGCTGCAGTCGGGCGTGTTCGAGGACCTCGACCAGATCTCCCGCTTTTGGCAGCTTGAAACCGCGTTCGAGCCACAGCTCGCGGACGCGCGGCGCAATGCGCTCTATGCCGGCTGGCTCGACGCCGTGGCGCGGGTTCGCAGCCACTAGACCCTTGCTCATCGCCGACCCGTTCTTCTATGCCGTGGCGGTGCCGGCGGTGCTGATCGCCGGCATCTCGAAGGGCGGCTTCGGGGGCGGCGTCGGCCTGGTCGCGGTGCCGCTGATGGCGCTGGCGGTCAGCCCGGTGCAAGCGGCGGCGATCATGCTGCCGATCCTGGTGGCGATGGACGCCGTCGGCCTGTGGGCCTATCGCGGGCGCTGGGACCGCTGGAACATGGCGGTGCTGCTGCCGGCCGCGATCCTGGGCATAGGCATCGGCGCGGCCTCGTTCCGCTACCTCGACGCCACCGCCGTGCGGCTGCTGCTGGGCGTCGTCGCGGTCAGCTTCTCGCTCGACTACTACGTCAAGCGTTGGCGCAACCCGGAGGCCGCCGTGCAAGGCCGCCGGCCGCCGCTCGCCAAGGCCGGGGCGCTGGGCATGGTCTCCGGCTTCACCAGCTTCGTCGCCCACGCCGGCGGCCCGCCGCTCAGCATGGTGCTGCTGCCGCAGCGCCTCGACACCACGGTGTTCGTCGGCACGACGGTGGTGTTCTTCGCCGTCGTCAACTTCGTGAAGCTGTTCCCCTACGCCTGGCTGGGCCAGTTCGACGCCACCAACCTCCTGACCTCCGCCGTGCTGCTGCCGATCGTGCCGGCCGGCATCTACAGCGGCATCTGGCTGGTCCGCCGGGTGCCCAAGGGCGTGTTCTACAACATCGTCTACGCCCTGGTGCTGGCCATTGGCGGCAAGCTGGTGGTCGATGGGGTGAGCGGACTGCTGTAGCGCGGGGCCGCTGGCGCAGGCCAAACAACCACACCCCCCACCCTAACCCTCCCCCTCAAGGGGGGAGGGGATTTCCTTTGCCGCTCAGTCCCTTATTCCCCCTCCCCCTCGAATGGGGAGGGCGGGGTGGCGGTGACAGGTTTTCAAAGAAGAGGCGCGGGGCCGCCCGAATGCCTCACCCGAGGCCCGAATGCCGGCCGCCTAGGAGCGTGACGTTCGCCGCGATGGTGATGCGCTCCGCCTCGCCCGTGTAGGGGTGCACCATGTGCTGCAGCCAGGCCGGGAACAAGAGCAGCATGCCGGGCGCGGGGTCGAAGGCGAGGCCGCGGCCGAAGCCGTAGTCCGGCTGCCGCGACGTGAGCGCCAGCGGCCGCGGGTCGAACAGCTCGATCTGGCCGCTGCCCGGCCGCGCCGGATCGGCCGCGCCGGTCTCCACGTAGTAGACGACGGCCCAGTGCGCGGTCGGGTGGATATGTATCCGGTTGTAGTCGCCTGCGCGGTTGACGTTGGCCCAGGCCGACGCCTCGTAGTCGACCTCGACGGCGGTCAAATCGGCGACCTGCTGCGGCAGCGCCGAAATTCGGCGCACGGCGTCGTCGACCGCGGCGCGGTACCAATCGAGCGCCGGACCCGGCCAGGTCCACAGGTCCGGGCGCGACTGCCAGCCACCGGCATTGCTGACCGCGACGCCCCCGTCGCGCGCCTGCGCCGCGCGCACGGCCCGCGCCAGTTCGGGTCCGGCCTGTTCGTGCCCCGGCACGACGCGCTGCAGCACCGGCGTGGCGAAGGCCAGCCCGATCTCCGGAGTGATTCCGATCGTGCCCAGCATGGTGTCCGCTCCGCCGCCGTGGGGCGCTGACGCTAGCACGACGACCGCACTCGCGCGGGGCCGAACCGCCCTGCTATCTTCCGCCGCCGAATCCGAGAGGGAACCTGGCGCATGCAGCATGGAGTCGTCGCCGCCGGACACGCCGCGACCGCCGACGCCGCGGGCGAGATCCTGCGCGCGGGCGGCAACGCGTTCGACGCCGCGGTGGGGGCCATCGCCGCCGCTTGCGTCGCCGAGCCGGTGCTCGCCTCGCTGGGCGGCGGCGGGTTCCTGCTGGCGCTGGAGGCGGACGGCACCGCGCGACTCTACGACTTCTTCGTCCAGACGCCGCGTGAAAGGCGCCCCGAAACGGAGAGTGATTTCCGCCCCGTCCTGGCCGACTTCGGCACTGTCACCCAGGAGTTCCACATCGGCCTCGGCGCCACGGCGGTGCCGGGGATGCCGCAGGGCATCGCCCGGGCGCACGCGGCGCTGGGCCGCCTGCCGCTCACCGAGGTGCTGGCCCCGGCCATCGCGTTGGCCCGCGCGGGCGTCACGACGACGCCGTTCCAGGCCTTCCTGTTCCAGGTCGTGGCGCCGATCTACCTGGCCGAGGCGTCGAGCCGCGCGCTGTTCGGCAGCACCTCGCAGCCCGGCGATCTGACCCAGACCGGCGACACGCTGACGAACCCGGACCTCGCCGACGCCCTCGACCTGTTGGCGCGCGAGGGTGCGCGGCCGTTCTACGAGGGCGAGGTGGCGGCGGTGCTGCTGGAAGCTGCCCGCGCGGGCGGCCATCTGACGGCCGACGACCTGGCCGGCTATGCCGTCGCCGTGCGCGAACCCTTGGAGATCGTCCACAGCGGCGCGCGCATCCTGACCAACCCGCCGCCGTCCTGCGGCGGCCTGTTGATCGGCTTCGCGCTGCGCCTGCTCGACGGTCTCGACCTCGCGGGCGACGGATTCGGCGCCGCCGCGCACCTGCTGCCGCTGGCGCGCGCCATGGCGGCGACCAACAAGGCGCGGGTCGACAGCGGCCTCGCCGACGGCGGCGACGGCGCGGCCGCGGCGCTGCTGGACCCGGCCTTCGCGCAGGCCTACCGCGCGCACGTGCTCGACCGCCCCGCCGCGCCGCGCGGCACGACGCACATCAGCGTCGTCGATGCCGCCGGCAACGCCGCGGCGGCGTCACTCTCGAACGGCGAGGGCTGCGGCCACGTGCTGCCCGGGCTCGGCTACATGCCCAACAACATGCTGGGCGAGGAGGACCTGAACCCGCGCGGCTTCCACCGCTGGCCCGCCGACGCGCGGCTGGCCTCGATGATGGCGCCGACGGCGCTGGAGATCGACGGGCGGCGCGCGGTGCTGGGCTCCGGCGGCTCGAACCGGATCCGTACCGCGATCCTGCAGGTGCTCCTTGGGCTGATCGACTTCGGCCTGGCGCCCGAGGCGGCGGTGATGGCGCCGCGCCTGCACGTCGAGCGCGGCCGCCTGGACGTCGAGCCGGGTCTCGACCCGGACGGCGTCGCGGCGCTGACCGACGCCTTTCCCGACCACACGGTCTGGCCCGACCTCAACCTGTTCTTCGGCGGCGTGCACCTGGCCGCGCAGCGCCCCGACGGCAGCGGCACCGCCGCCGGCGACCCGCGCCGTGACGGTGCCGTGGCGGTGGTGTGACGTTCACGCGGGGCACGGGCCTCGCCCTTCGACAAGCTCAGGGTGAGGCCCTTTGCTTAGGACGGGCTGCCGACACCAACGAACTCAAGCCCTCATGCTGAGCCTGACGAAGCACGAGGGCGCCTTGCGGGCTGGGGCTCCTAGACGTCGACCCTGGCATCCGTCCAGGCGCCGTCGGCGGCGCTGGAGGCCACGGCCGCCTCGATGAACTTGACCCCGCGGGCGCCGTCTTCGACGGTCGGCACCGTCAGCGCCAAGGGCTCCGGGTCGCGGTTCTCCAGGCGCGCCGAGATCTGCTCGGCAATGTCGCTGCAAAGCACCGCGAAGCCTTCGAGATAGCCCTCCGGGTGGCCGGCGGGGATGCGCGTGGCGTGGGTCGCCGCGGCGCTCAGTTCGCCGTTGGCGCGGGTTAGGAGGACCGGCTCTGCCTCGCGGCGCAGCCAGGTAAAATGATTCGGGTGCTCCTGCTCCCACATCAGCCCGCCGTCCTCACCGTAGATCCGCAGGCGCAAGGCGTTCTCCATGTCGGTCGCGACCTGGCTGCACAACAGCGAGCCCCTGGCGCCGTTCGACCAGCGCAGCTTCATCGAGGCGTCGTCGTCGAGGCGGCGCCCCGAGACGAAGGTGTTGAGCTGCGCCGACACGCTCTCGAGCGTGAGACCAGTGACATAGGCGGCGAGGTTGTGCGCGTGGGTGCCGATGTCGCCGACACTGCCGGCGGGGCCCGAGCGCGCCGGGTCGGTGCGCCACGTCGCCTGCTTCATGCCCGTGTCTTCGAGCTTCTGACCCAACCAGCCCTGCAGGTACTCGGTGTGGATCACCCGGATCGGCCCGAGCGCGCCCGACGCCACCATGTCGCGGGCCTGTCGCACCATGGGATAGCCGGTGTAGTTGTGGGTCAGGCCGAAGACCAGGCCGGTGCGCTTCACGGTCTCGACCAGATCCAGCGCGTCGTCGAGGCCGGTGGTCAGCGGCTTATCGCAGACGACGTGGATGCCGGCCTCCAGGAACGCCTTGGCTGGGCCGTGGTGCACGTGGTTCGGCGTGACGATGGCGACGACGTCGATGCCGTCGTCGCGCGCCGCCTCCGCGGTCGCCATTTCGGCGTAGCTGCCGTAGGAGCGGTCGGCCGGGATGTGCACCTCCGCTGCCGACGCGGCGGCGCGGTCCGGGTCGGAACTGAGGCAGCCGGCGACCATTTCGTAGCGGTCGTCGAGGCGGGCGGCGATGCGGTGCACGGCGCCGATGAAGGCGCCCTGGCCGCCGCCGACCATGCCGAGGCGCAGGCGCCGGGTGGTGTCCATGCCCGCGCTCCTCAGCCGAGACCGAGCATGCGACGGTTGGCGGCCTCGTCGGCGCCGCCGCCGGCGTAGTCGTCGAACGCCTTCTCGGTGACGTGGATGATGTGGTGGGCGATGAACTCGGCGCCCTCGCGCGCGCCGTCCTCCGGGTGCTTCAGGCAGCACTCCCCTTCCAAGACCGCCCAACCGTCGAAGTCGTGCGCCGCCAGCTTCGAGAAAATGCCGGCGAAGTCGACCCGGCCGTCGCCCAGGCTGCGGAACCGCCCGGCGCGGTCGACCCAGCCCTGGTAGCCGCCATAGATGCCGACGCGGCCGGTCGGATTGAACTCCGCGTCCTTGACGTGAAACATCTTGATGCGGTCGTGGTAGAGGTCGATGTACTCGAGATAGTCGAGCTGCTGCAGCACGAAGTGGCTGGGGTCGTAGAGGATGTTGGCGCGGGGGTGGCCGTTGACCGCGTCGAGGAACATCTCGACCGTGGCGCCGTCGTGCAGGTCCTCGCCCGGATGCACTTCGTAGCAGACGTTGACGCCGGCCTCGTCGAACGCGTCGAGGATCGGCTTCCACCGCCGCGCCAACTCCTGGAAGCCCGTCTCGACCAGCCCCGGCGGGCGTTGCGGCCACGGGTACATGTACGGCCAGACCAAGGCACCCGAGAATGTAACGTGGTTCTCCAGCCCCAGGTTTTGCGACGCCTTCGCCGCCTTCAGCATCTGGTCGACGGCCCATTCGGTGCGCGCCTGGGGCTTGCCGTGGACCTCGGCCGGCGCGAAGACGTCGAACGCCTCGTCATAGACCGGATGCACGGCGACCAGCTGGCCCTGCAGGTGGGTCGACAGCTCGGTAACCTTGATGCCCTTGTCGGCCAGCATGCCGGTAACTTCGTCGCAGTACGCGGCGCTCTCCGCCGCCTTGTCGAGATCGAACATGCGCGGGTCGAAGGTCGGCACCTGCACGCCGACAAAGCCGAGATCGGCCGCCCACTGGGCGATGTTCTCCAGGCTGTTGAACGGTGGCTCGTCTCCGGCGAACTGGGCGAGATAGATTGCCGGTCCCTTGATCGTCTTCATCGCTGGCCCTCCCCAAGGCGCGCCGTCGTGCGCGGCGCGGCGTTGGGCCAAAGCCTAGCACCGCATTAAGTCGTACGAAAGAAAACGGGCGCGGGCGGCGCCTGCCAACTCAAGCCCTCATGCCGAGCTTGACGAAGCACGAGGGCGTGCCCCGTGCCAGGGCCCCGCCCTTCGACAAGCTCGGGGTGAGGCCCTTATGTTCGGTGCTCGCACTCGCCAGTGCCCCTAATCCAGCACCGGCATGATGAACTCGGCGCCCTTGCGGATGCCGGTGGGCCAGCGCTCGGTGACCGCCTTCATCTTGGTGTAGAAACGCACGCCCTCCATGCCGTGCATGTGATGGTCGCCGAACAGGCTGCGCTTCCAGCCGCCGAAGCTGTGATAGGCGACCGGCACCGGGATCGGCACATTGATGCCGACCATGCCGACCTGGATGCGGCCGGCGAAGTCGCGCGCGGCGTCGCCGTCGCGGGTGAAGATCGCCGTGCCGTTGCCGTACTCGTGGTCGTTGATCATCTTGACCGCGCTCTCGTAGTCGGGCGCGCGGGAGAGGCAGAGCACGGGGCCGAAGATCTCCTGCTCATAGATCTGCATGCCCGGCTCGACGCGGTCGAACAGCGTGCCGCCGATGTAGTAGCCGTTCTCGTAGCCCTGGAGCTGAATGCCGCGGCCGTCGACGACCAGCTCAGCGCCCTCCTCGACGCCGCTGTCGATCAGGCCGGTGATGCGGTCGTAGGCCTGCTTGGTAACGACCGGGCCCATGTCGCTCTCCGGATCGGCGCCGGGGCCGACCTTCAGCGCCTGGACGCGCGGCACCAGGCGCTCGACCAGCGCGTCGGCGGTGTGGTCGCCGACCGCGACGGCGACCGAGATCGCCATGCAGCGCTGGCCGGCGGAGCCGTAGCCGGCGCCCATCAGCGCGTCGGTCGCCTGCTCGAGGTCGGCGTCGGGCATCACCACCATGTGGTTCTTGGCGCCGCCGAGCGCCTGCACGCGCTTGTTGTGGGCGCTGCCGGTCTGGAAGATGTACTCGGCGACCGGCGTCGAGCCGACGAAGCTCACCGCCTGGATACCGGGGTGGGTGAGGGTGGCGTCGACCGCTTCCTTGTCGCCCTGGATGACGTTCAGCACGCCCTCGGGCGCGCCGGCCTCGCGCATCAGTTCGGCCAGCATCAGCGAGGCGGAGGGGTCGCGCTCCGACGGCTTCAGGATGAACGTGTTGCCGCAGACGATCGACATCGGGAACATCCACATCGGCACCATGGCCGGGAAGTTGAACGGCGTGATGCCGGCGCACACCCCCAGCGCCTGGCGCATGGCGTAGGCGTCGACGCCGGTGCCGACGTCCTCCGTGTAGTCGCCCTTGAGCAAGTGCGGCGCGCCGCAGGCGAACTCGACGACCTCGATGCCGCGGGTGATCGAGCCCTTGGCGTCGGGGATGGTCTTGCCGTGCTCGGCGGTGATCAGCGCCGCCAGCTCGTCGATGTGGCGCTCGACCAGTTCCTTGAACTTGAACATGACGCGGGCGCGGCGGATCGGCGGCGCGCCGCCCCAGGCCGGGAATGCCGCCCTCGCCGCCTGGACCGCGGCATCGACCTCCGCCGCGCTGGCCAACGGCACCCGGGTCGTCTCCTCGCCGGTCGCCGGGTTGAACACCGGGCCGTAGCGGCCGGAGGTGCCTTCGACCCGGGCGCCGTTGATGTAGTGGTGGAGCGTCTTCATCGCCTCATCTCTCCCTCACGGCGCCGCCTCGTTGGCGACGGCGCACGAAACTTGACCGAGTGTATAGGCGAGCGGCCAGATAACGCGCAAGGCGGGGTGCAAGGCGACGTGCGTGGGCTATGATCGCCGGCGCGGCGAGGCCGGCGTCAGACCGGCCAGGCAATCGGGGAGGGGCGCATGGCCCGGCGGCTCGACGGCAAGACGGCAGTGATCACTGCGGCGGCGGCAGGCATCGGCCGCGCCTCGGCGGAGGCCTTCGCGCGTGAGGGCGCGCGGGTCTGGGCGACCGACATCGACACGGACGGTCTCGCGACGATGAGCGGCGTCGAGACGCGGCGCCTCGACGTCACCGACGACGCGGCGGTCGTGGCACTGGCGCAGGAGCTGGGCGTCGTCGACGTGCTGTTCAACTGCGCCGGCTACGTCGCCAGCGGCGCGCTGCTGGACTGCACGGAGCGCGACTGGGACTTTTCCTTCGACCTCAACGTCAAGGCCATGTTCCGCACGATCCGCGCCTTCCTGCCGGCAATGCTGGAGGCCGGCCAAGGCTCGATCGTCAACATGTCGTCGATCGCCTCGTCGGAGAAGGGCATCCCCAACCGCTTTGCCTACGGCGCCTCCAAGGCGGCGGTCATCGGCCTGACCAAGTCCGTCGCGCGCGACTACGTCGCCCAAGGCATCCGCTGTAACGCGATCTGCCCCGGCACGGTCGACACGCCGTCGCTCGAGGGCCGCATCGCCGCCTTCGACGACCCCGTGGCCGCGCGCAAGGCGTTCACCGACCGCCAGCCCATGGGCCGGCTGGGCACGGCCGAGGAGATCGCCCAGCTGGTCGTCTATCTCGGCTCCGACGAGAGCAGCTACACGACGGGAACGACGCACCTGATCGACGGCGGCCTGGGGATCTAGATGTCCGAAAACCCTGTCATCGCCAAGCTGGGCCGGCGCCTGCGCCTGGGCGTCATGGGCGGCGGCCTGGGCTCCTTCATCGGCGAGATCCATCGCACCGCGGCGCGCCTGGACGACCGCTACGAGGTCGTCGGTGGCGTGCTGTCGTCCAACCCCGAGAAGTCGCGCGCCGCCGGCCAGGCGCTCGGCTGGGCGGCGGACCGCGCCTATGGCGACGTCGAGGAGATGGTCGCCGCCGAGAGCGCGCGCGACGACGGCGTCGACGTGGTGTCGATCATGACGCCCAACGCCCAGCACTATCCGCTGGCCTGCCGCTGGCTGGAGGCCGGGCGCGACGTGATCTGCGACAAGCCGCTGACGACGGACGTCGACGACGCCCGCGATCTGGTGCGCCGCGTGCGCGACAGCGGCCTGGTGTTCTGCACGACCTACAACTACGCCGCCTATCCGATGGTGCGGCAGGCGCGTGCGATGGTCGCCGACGGCGACATCGGCGAGATCCGCCTGGTCCAGGTCGAGTACATCCAGGGTCACCTGGCGACGCGGCCGGAGCGCGACAACCCGGACTACTGGCGCTTCGGCGACCGCGCCGGCCCGTCGCTGATCCTCGGCGACATCGGCAGCCACGCCTATCACATGCTGCACGCCGTCACGGGCATGGAGCCGGTGAAGCTCGCCGCCGACGTCGGCCCGGTGGTGCCGGGGCGCAACGTCGACGACACCGCGGGCGCGCTGCTGCGCTACGTCAACGGCGCGCGCGGCATGTTGTGGGTGACCCAGACCGCGGCGGGCGCCGAGCACGGCCTGAAGTTCCGCGTGCACGGCGACACGGGCGGCCTGGAGTGGCACCAGGAGGATCCGAACTGGCTGAAGCACATGCGGCTCGGCGCACCGCCGCAGATGTTCAGCCGCCAGGGCGCGGGGCTGAAGCCGGCGGCCCTGCGCGCCGGGCGCATCGTGCAGGGCCACCCTGAGGGCTATCAGGAGGCCTTCGCCAGGCTCTACGACGACGTCGCCGAGGCCGTCGCGGCGCGGCTGACCGGCACGCCGGCCGATCCCCTGGCGCTCGACTTCCCGACCGTCGAGGACGGCGCCCGCGGCGTCGCCTTCATCGCGGCGGCCAAGGCCTCGAGCGAGGGCGGCGGCTCATGGGTCGACTGCGGGCTGTCGCTCTAGCGGCGATCCTGCTCGCGCCGGCGGCGCGCGCGGACCTGACGCCGCTGACGCAGGCCTGGCCGGCGCCCAACGGCGACCGCGGCCAGGCGGTGACGTTCGCCAGCACCAGCCCGTATCTCTTGACCGATATCGGCCGCGGCCCTGAACGGCAGCCGCCAACCCAGGCCGTGGCACGCCTCTTCCTGCCGCCACACGCCTCGGTCGCGCGGCCAGTGCCGGCCGTCGTCATGCTGCACGGCGCCGGCGGCGTGCTGAGCCGGCGCGAAATGACCTACGGCCCGCAATACGCGGCGATGGGTGTGGCGGCGCTGGTCGTCGACGTCTTCGCGGCGCGGCGCGACATGGCCCGCGGCTTCACCGAGCGGCTGCTCAACATCACCGAGACGATGATGCTGGCCGACGCCTACGCGGCCCTGCGCTATCTGGCGGCACGGCCGGAGGTCGACGGCGACCGGGTGGCGCTGGTCGGCTTCTCCTACGGCGCCATGGCCAGCACCTTCGCGCTCTACGCCCAGGTCGCCGACCGCCTGGCCGGCGACGGCCGGCGCTTCGCCGCGCACGTCGCCTTCTACGGGCCGTGCCTCGCGCGCTTCGACCGGCGCGAGACCACCGGCGCGCCGCTGTTGATGCTGTGGGGCGGCCGCGACGACATCATCGACCCCCAGCGCTGCCGCGAGATCGCCGCGGACCTCGAGGCCGGCGGCAGCCGCATCCAAATCGCCGAGTTCGCCGACGCCTACCACCAGTGGGACGGCAGCTTCCGCGGGCCGGTGCGGCTGGGCGCCAACCTGGCGCCATGCCGCCTGGTGGTGCGCGAGAGCGGCCGGGTGCAGGACAGGCGCACCTGGCTGATCATGATAGGACCCCTCAGCCGGCGTCTCATACTCGCCGCCTGCGCCGACCGCGACGGCTATCGCATTGGCCGCGACGACGACGTGCGCCAGCGCGCCAACGCGGTCGTCGGCGGTTTCCTCAGCCGCGCGCTCGCCGGCGCGTCGCCGCCTTAGGCCGGATCGGCTTCACATTGTCGTGTGCAGTCGGGGCGCCCACTATGCACGTACCGGCCATGCGCGCGGACATCTATAACGCGTTTGGATGACAAGTCGTGCAATCGATCATTGATTAGTCCGCGTGACAGGCAGAACATGGCCGCGCATCGGGTGTCGGGGGTCGGCTCCAGCGCGATCTAGACGATGCCGTCCCGCGCCTTGCGCGGCGCGGCACCGCGTCGCCATCCCCCGGCGCGCGCCAAGGCGAACGCCCGGCCTGGCTTCGGTGCCGCACAGCCCCCTTGGCGGGCGTAGGGGCCAGGATGGCGCGTTTGTTAGTGCTGGTCGACGACGCGACGACCCGCGCGGCCCTCCTGCAGCGCCTCGCGGCGGAGCACACGGTGCACACCGGGGCACCGTGCGGGCCGGAGCGCGTTGCGGCCGACGCAGTGCTGGTAGATGCGCGCAACCTGGAGCGCCGGCACGAGGCGCTGCAGGCGTTGCGCGACAGCGACGCCGGCGCCGTCGTGCCCGTGCTGCTGGTCGCCCCGCAACGCACGATCGGCCGCCTGCCGCCGGCGACGTGGCAGGCGATCGACGACGTGCTGGCGACGCCGGTGCGGCCGGCGGAACTGGAGGCGCGGCTGCGCACGGTGCTGGAGCTGCGCCTGCTGGCGGCGGGGCAGGCCCGGCGCCTGGACAGCGGCACCACGCTGGCCGCGGCGCTGGAGCAGCGCGTACGCTCGCGCACGCGCCAGATGCGCAAGAGCCTCTACGAGCTGGCGGTTGCGCTGGCCGCGGCCACCGAGGCCCCCGGCAGCGGCGCGGCCGGCCATCTGCGCCGCATCGGCTATCTGGCCAAGACGCTGGCCGAGGCGCTGGGCATGGACCCGACGTTCCAGGACACGATCTTCCACGCCGGCCCTCTGTACGACGTCGGCACCGTCACCGTGCCGCGCGACCTCCTGGCCCGGCCGGGGCCGCTCTCCCGCGCCGAATGGCGCACGGTCGAGGCCCACCCGCTGGCCGGCGAGGCGATCCTCAGCGCCGCCGACTCCCCCTACGCCGCCATGGGGGCGCAGATCGCCGCGGCCCACCACGAGCGGTGGGACGGCAGCGGCTATCCGCACCGTCTCAGCGGCAGCCGCATTCCGCTCCCGGCCCGCATCGTCGCGGTCTGCGACGTCTACGACAGCCTGCGCCGGGCGCGGCCCTACCGCGCGGCGCTCGACCACACCGGCGCGGTCGGCGCCCTGACCCTGGGCGACCGGCGGTCGCGGCCGGATCAGTTCGACCCCGCCGTGCTCGCCGCCTTCGGCAAGGCCGAGGCGCGCTTTCGCGACGTCTTCGAGACCTTTACCTCGACGCCGCAGGCCACCGGGACCGGCGTCGGAGCGCCCCAGCGGGCCTGACACCGGGGCGCCGGCGCGCACCAATCGCACTGCCCGAGCGCACCAGGTCTTGACCCCGCGCGGCGGAATCGCTAAATGCCCCAGCACTCACCGGCCGCGAGCGCTAACAACTGCGCTAACCATCGCGGCCGGGCGGACAAAACCAACTCATTTGGAGGCACTGTAGCGATGAAATTCCGCCCCCTGCACGATCGCGTCGTCGTTCGGCGGATCGAGGGTACCGAGAAGACCGCCGGCGGCATCATCATCCCCGATACGGCACAGGAAAAGCCGATGGAAGGCGAGATCGTCGCCGTCGGCCCCGGTGCGCGCGACGAGAGCGGCTCACTGGCGCCGCTGGACGTCAAGAAGGGCGACCGCATCCTGTTCGGCAAGTGGTCCGGCACCGAAGTCAAGATCAACGGCGAAGACGTGCTGATCATGAAAGAGTCGGACGTCATGGGGGTCATCGAGTAGCCAGCCGGCCACTCCCCCTGCCCACCCCGCTCATCCACGCAAGTCTCAATAGGGATCGAAACCATCATGGCTGCGAAGGACGTAAAGTTCTCCACCAACGCCCGGGACCGCATGCTCCGGGGCGTCGACATTCTCGCCGACGCGGTGAAGGTCACGCTGGGCCCGAAGGGCCGCAATGTCGTGCTCGACAAGGCCTTCGGCGCGCCGCGCATCACCAAGGACGGCGTCACGGTCGCCAAGGAAATCGAGCTTGAGGACAAGTTCGAGAACATGGGCGCCCAGATGGTCAAGGAGGTCGCCTCCAAGACCAGCGACATCGCCGGCGACGGCACCACGACGGCGACCGTGCTGGCCCAGGCGATCGTGCGCGAGGGTCTCAAGTCGGTGGCCGCCGGCATGAACCCGATGGACCTGAAGCGCGGCATCGACGCCGCCGTCGGGGCGGTCGTCGACGACCTCCACAAGCGCTCGAAGAAGATCAAGACCGGCGAGGAAGTCAGCCAGGTCGGCACGATCTCGGCCAACGGCGACCACGAGGTCGGCGACTTCATCGCCGAGGCGATGCAGAAGGTCGGCAACGAGGGCGTGATCACGGTCGAGGAGGCCAAGTCGCTGCATACCGAGCTCGAGGTCGTCGAGGGCATGCAGTTCGACCGAGGCTACCTGTCGCCGTACTTCATCACCAACGCCGAGAAGATGGTCTGCGAGCTGGAGACCCCGCTGATCCTCTTGCACGAGAAGAAGCTGTCGAACCTGCAGGCGATGCTGCCGGTGCTGGAGAGCGTCGTGCAGTCGTCGCGGCCGCTGCTGATCATCGCCGAAGACGTCGAGGGCGAGGCGCTGGCGACCCTGGTGGTCAACAAGCTGCGCGGCGGCCTCAAGGTGTCGGCGGTCAAGGCGCCGGGCTTCGGCGATCGCCGCAAGGCCATGCTCGAGGACATTGCCATCCTGACCGGCGGCCAGGTCGTCTCCGAGGACCTGGGCATCAAGCTCGAGAACGTCACGCTCGACATGCTGGGCACGGCGAAGCGCATCTCCATCACCAAGGAGGAGACGACGATCGTCGACGGCGCCGGCAAGAAGACCGACATCGCGGCCCGCTGCGGCCAGATCCGCCAGCAGGTCGAGGAAACGACGTCGGACTACGACCGTGAGAAGCTGCAGGAGCGGCTGGCCAAGCTGGCCGGCGGCGTTGCGGTGATCCGCGTCGGCGGCGCCACCGAGGTCGAGGTGAAGGAGCGCAAGGATCGCGTCGACGACGCGATGCACGCCACCCGCGCCGCGGTCGAGGAAGGCATCGTGCCGGGCGGCGGCGTCGCTCTGCTCTACGCCACCAAGGCGCTCGACAAGCTCGAGGCGGCGAACCCGGACCAGCAGGTCGGCATCAACATCGTACGCCGAGCCTTGCAGCATCCGGCCCGCCAGATCGCCGAAAACGCCGGCGTCGACGGCGCCGTGGTCGCCGGCAAACTGTTGGAGCAGAACAGCAGGAGCTTCGGCTTCGACGCCCAGCTCGGCACCTACGGCGATCTCGTGAAGGGCGGCATCATCGACCCGACCAAGGTGGTGCGCACCGCGCTGCAGGACGCCGCGTCCATCGCGGGCCTCCTGATCACCACCGAGGCGATGATCGCCGAGAAGCCCGACGAGAAGGCACCGGCCATGCCGGGCGGCGGCATGCCCGACATGGGCGGCATGATGTAGGCCGCAAGGCTGATCTGAGTGTTTAGGGAGGGCCGTGCCGGGAAGGCGCGGCCCTCCCTCTTTGGGCGCTACCGCATGTCGGCCGGCATCGTGCGCGCCAACTCCTCGCCGCGGGCCAGGCCGCGGATGGCGTCCTCCGCCGGCAGCAGGCTGGCCAGCTTGTCGCGCAGCGGCTGGGCCAGGGCGAGGCCGCGGTGCATCGCCACGTCGAACCAGGCCAGCGCCTCGACCGGATCGCGCTCGACCCCCGACCCGTTCAACAAGGCGACGGCGTAGTTGTACTGCGCCGGCCCGAAGCCCTGCTGCGCCGCCAGGAGGTACCACCCGGCAGCGGCCGCCGGATCGCGCGGCACGCCGGTGCCGGCGGCGGCGAGCAGCCCCATCTTGTACTGGGCCTCCGCAAGCCCGCCCTCCGCCGCGGCGCGGTACCAGCGCGCCGCCTCGGCCAGGTCGCGCGGCGCTTCGACGCCGTCCTCCAGCTTGCGCGCCAACAGGTACTGGACATTCGGGTCGCCGGCCTGGGCGGCGCTGCGATACCAGCGCATCGCGTCGCCATAGGTGCCGGGTACGTCGATCTGGGCGAGGGCCGCCAGCGGCGTGAGGGTGAGCGCGACCAAGGCAGCGCCCAGCAAGCGTCTCAATGCAGGCTCTCCCAAGCGCCGTTTCCGGGGTCGCGGTAGGTCGTCGGCGCGCGGCACGACGCCACACGGCCACAATTTTGACATGATTCGCAAGGATTTCCGGCAGCCGCGGCCGTGCCGGCGGCGCACCCGTCAGGGCGGTCGCGGCCTACTGAATGGTCTCGTACGGCGGCGGCGGCGCGCCCTCGTAGCCGACGATAAAGCGGCTGCGCTCGTCGGCCAGAGGCGTCGCATAGCACTCGGCAGTGCCGATCGAGTCGTAGCAGTAGACGGGCGTCGTCGGCAGCTCGTCGAGCGGCGGCCCCAGGCTCCAGCCATAGGTGTGGAGTTCGGCGTAGGTCGGCTTGTACTTGGCCATGGGATTCGTACAGGCGGCGAGCAGGCCCGCCGCCAGCGGCAAAATCAGTATCAGGACGAGACGTCGCATGGGTCGCAGGGCCTCCGACCGCCCTAGCTACGCCGGTCCCCTTAAGATAGCGTAACGAAATCGCACTGTCGAATCAGGGGGTTATGGTTAACGCGGCGGTGTGGCGCTCAGGCGTTCACGTCGATCACCGTGCGGCCGCGCACTTGGCCATTGAGGATCGCGTCGGCCAGCACCGGCACCTCGGCGAGCGGTGCCACCTGAGTGAGCGCGGCCAGCTTGTCGAGCGGCAGGTCGCCCTTGGCGATGCGCGCCCAGACGCGCTCGCGGGACGCCTGCGGCTGCATGACGCTGTCGATGCCCAGGACGTTGACGCCGCGCAGCAGGAACGGGATCACCGTGGTCTTGAGCTCGACCCCGCCGGCCAGGCCGCAGGCCGCGACCGAGCCGCCATAGGCCATCTGCGCCAGCACGGTCGCCAGCGTCGTGCCCCCGACGCTGTCGATGCAGCCCGCCCAGCGCTCGCTCTCCAGCGGCCGGCCGCTGCCCTCGGCAAGCTCCGACCGGTCGACGATCTCGGTGACGCCCAGCTCGCGCAGGTAGTCGGCCTGCGCCGGCCGGCCGGTCGAGCCGGCGACGGTATAGCCGAGGTGCGCCAGGATGGCGCAGGCGACGCTGCCGACGCCGCCCGCCGCACCGGTCGCCAGCACCGTGCCCCGGTCGGTTCCTAGCCCGTGGTCCTCCAGCGCCTGCACCGCCAGCATCGCCGTGAAGCCGGCGGTGCCGACGGCCGCCGCCTGCTGCGTCGAGACGCCGTCGGGCAGCTTCACCAGCCAGTCGCCGCGCACGCGGGCGCGCTGGGCGTAGCCGCCCCAGTGCACCTCGCCGACGCGCCAGCCGGTCAGGACGACGCGGTCGCCGGGCGCGAAGCGCGAGTCGTCGGACGCGGCGACGGTGCCGGCCAGGTCGACGCCGGGCACGTGGGGATAGTCGCGCACCAGCCGACCGATGCCCTTCGCGACCATGCCGTCCTTGTAGTTCAAATCGGAGTACTCGACCGCGACCGTGACGTCGCCCGGCGGCAGCTCGGCCTCGGTCAGCCGTTTCATCGCGGGCGTCACCTTGCCGTCAACCTGCTCCAGCACCAGGGCCGCAAAATCATTCATCGTCGTCCTCCGGGAGCCACTCTTCGAGCACCAGTTCGAGGGTAATGCAGATGGCGTTGGCGCCGCGCACGAAGCGCCCGCCGTGGATGCTGGCGTCCGGCGCACCGACGGTGCCGCGCAAGTCGGCGACGGGCGCGCCGTCGGCGCCGGGCCGCACCTCGCCCACCAGCGTCAGGATCTCGACCCCCGGCCCGGCGACCGTGCGCTGCCCGCCGCCGAACGCCAACGTCGCGTCGACCAGGCTGCCGACGGCACTGCGCACTTGCGCGCGGCGCAGGCCGTGGCCCGCGCAGGCGGCTTCAATGCCGTCGACCATGTCGAGGTTGGGGCGCAGGCGCACGACCAGCGTGCGCCCGGGCCGGCCACGTTCGACCGCGCCCGTCACGACGCCACCGGGTGGAACACCGGGTAGCCCGTCTCGACGTCGTCGCGCACGGCGAAGCCGGCGTCCTGCAAGACCGTTACGTGCGCGACGGCGGCGGCAACCGGACAGGTGCCCGGCGGGATGTGGCCGCCGTGCAGCCGCCCGTCGGCAGCGGCCATGACCGCGTGGCAGTGCACGACCGGCGAGCCGTCCGCCCCGGCGCCCAGGAAGGCGTTGCCGCTGACCAGCGTCACCGGCCCGGCAAGGGCCGTCGGCGCGCCATACACGGCGACCCGCTCGCCGCTCGCATCCGGCTGGCCGGTCAAATATCGCGCCGCGTCGAGGGTGCCGCCGATCAGCGCGATCGCCGCCTGCGTCACGCCCCGCGCCAAGAGCGCGTCGCGCAGCCCGTCGACCAGGTCGGCACCTGGCGCCGGTTCGAGCCGCAGGTGGCTCGCGGTGCCTTCTTGCGACAGGATCCGCGGGGCCAGCACGGGACCGGGCTGCACCAGCGTCCTCACAGCGCCTCGCCTTCGGTGACGTCGCCGCGGCGGAACAGCTCGTCGCGGATCAGGTGCTTCGGCACCTTGCCGTAGCCCGACTTGGGCAGGTCGTCCCAGACCACCACGCGGCGCGGCCATTTGTACTTGGCGAGCTTGCCGTCGAGGAAGCCGAGGAGCGCCTCGGGCGCAACCGCGTGCCCCGGCTCGGCGACCACCACCGCGACGCCGGCCTCGCCCCATTCGGGGTGCGGCACGCCCAGCACCGCGGCCTCCGACACCGCCGGGTGGCTCAAGAGCACCTCCTCGATCTCGCGCGGGTACACGTTCGAGCCGCCGGAGATGTACATGTCCGAGGCGCGCCCCGTCAGCGTCAGGAAGCCGGCGGCGTCGACCACGCCCAGATCGCCGGTATGGAACCAGCCGTCGCGAAACGCCTTGGCATTGGCCTCGTCGTTCTCGTAGTAGCCGGCGAACACCGCCGGCCCGCGGATGCAGACCTCGCCCTGCTCGCCGGGCCCCTGGCGGTGGCCGTCGCGATCGCGGATGGCGATCTCCATGCCCGTGCGCGGCACGCCAACGCTGCCCACGCCGGGAGCGTTGTCGTCCAGCGAGTGCATGTCGGGCCGCAGCACGGTGATGTTCCCCGTCACCTCGCCCAGGCCGTAGTACTGCACCAAGACCGGCCCCAGCTTTTCGAGCGCCAGCACCTGGTCTGCGCGGTACATCGGCGCCCCGGCATAGACCACGTGGCGCAGCGAGCCGTGATCGTGGGCGTCGACCGCCGGGTGCTCGACCAGCCGCTTCACGATGGTCGGCACGGTGAACATGTTGGCGACGCGGTGCCGCTCGACCAGGCGCCAGACCTCTTCCGGGTCCAGGTGGTCGCTCTCCGGCAGCACGCTCGCGGCGCCGCGCGCCACCTGGCTCAGCATGTGGGCACCGGCGCCGTGGCTCAGCGGCGCCACCACCAGGCTGGTGTCGGTGGGGCTCAGCCCCGGCATCAGGTCGGCCAGGTGGTTCACGGTGACGAAGGTCAACTGCCCGTGGGTCAGCACCGCCGCCTTGGGCCGCCCGGTCGTGCCGGAGGTGAAGAAGAACCAGCACGGGTCGTCGCGGTGCACCTCGGATTCATACGCTTCCGCGCCCATATTGGCAGCGATCAGCTCTTCAAATCCGTGCTCGCCGGCACGTGGCTCTCCGAGGGCCACCACATGCCGCAACGACGGCGCGGCGGCGCGCGCGGCGTCCAGGTGCGCCGCGAATTCGGGCGCATACACCGTCGCCACGGCCCCGCTCATCTCCGCCATGTAGGCGATCTCCGGCGGCGTCAGGCGGTGGTTCGTGGGCACCCACACCGCCCCCAGCTTCCAGGCGATCCAGGGCGTCGCGAACATCGGTTCGCCGTTCTTCGCCTGCACCAAGATGCGGTCACCGGGGCGCACGCCCAGCGCCTTGAGCCCGGCGACGGCGGCGTTGACGCGGGCGTCGAGCTCGGCCCAGGTCCACTCGCGGTGGCCCCGGATCAGCGCCGGCCGGTCGGGCCACAGCCGCGCGGTGTCCGACAACAGCCGGCCCAGATTCATTGTCGCCGTGGTGTGGCGCATCATGCCATCGCCGCCTCGGCCCAGGCGTGCTCGCCGGCGTCCCAGTCGGCGGCGTAGGTCTCGACGTAGCGCGCGAAGGCGGCGCGCGCGCCGGGTGACAGTCGCGCCTGCAAGGCCGCGTCCGTGAAGCACGTCGGCGGCGGCACGAAGTCGTCGAGCTTGCCGCCCCACTGCCAGATGACGTCGAGCGTGCGCCGCGGTTCGTCCGTGCGGTAGTGGCCGCGGTGCAGCGCCCAGGCGTGCAGCAGCACCACATCGCCGGCGGCGACCGCGACCATCTCGGCCCCCGGCATGGCGCCCGTGCGCGCGGTCTCGTCCCAGCGCACGGCGGCCTCGGCGGGCGTGTCGGGGCGCAGGTGCGAGCCCGGCACGACCTCGAGACAGGCTTCGTCGACGAGGGCATAGCGCACATGGGCGCTGCCGAAGCTGGCCCTGATCCGCGCCTCGCCGGCGTCGTCGCGCGCCGGGAACAGGAACTGGCAGTCGCGGTGCCAGACGCCGGGCCAGCTCTTCGCCAGCGGCTCAGGAAAATACTGGGTGTTGTTGAACAGCGGCGGCGCGCCGATCTCGGTCAACAGGTCGAGGATGTCGTCGCCGGCGATCAGGTCCAGGAATCCCGCCAGCTCCGCCGGGTCGTCCCACCAGCGCGGTTCGGTCAGCCAGGCGATGTTGGTCGTGTCGCCGGCGTCCGGGTGCGCGGCGCGCCAGCGCGCCAGCACCGCGTCGCACCAGCCGCGCGCCCGCGCCACAGTGGCAGTGTCGAGCACGCCCGGCAGCACGACGTAGCCGTCGCGCGCAAAGGCGGCGGCAGGGGAGCGCAGGGCGTCCATCGGCGGTCGGCTACCGCGCGTTCTCGTCGGTCTGGAACATGCCGAAGATATTGCCTTCGGTGTCCTTGGCGTAGGCGACCCAGCCGACTTGCGGGACCGCCATCTTGGGCACGGTGATGGCGCCGCCACTGGCTTCGACGCGGCCGGCATAGGCGTCGACGTCGTCGACATCGACGGTGCAGCCGAACGCGTTCAGCGGCGCACCGTCCGTGGGCGGCGGCCCGCGGCGGCGCATCAGGCCGCCGTTGATGCCGGGCGCGTCGTCGGCGCCCGTGGCGACCAGCCAGTACTCGCCCGCGTCGCTGTCCCATTTGTCGATGCGCCAGTCGAAGACGGCGCGATAGAAGGCCGCGGCGCGGTCGGGATCGTCCGCGTGGATTTCGAAGTGAACGACGCGCGGCATGGCGCCCCCCATTGCTTGCGCCGACGATCGTAGCACCGGCGCGCGGCGCCGGCCCCCCTGTTGCCTATTGCGTCCCCAGGTGCGCCGCAAGGAAGGACTTGAGGCGTTCGGTCGCGTCTTCGTGCGCCGCCTTGTCGTAGGCCAGCCGGTGCATGGTGCCGCCGGCGCCGGGCACCGCGATTGCCGGCAGCAGCTCGGCAATGTCGAAGCCGTGGTGGACCCCGGGATAGGCGACGACGTCGACGGGTGTGCCATGCCGCTGGCTGTTCTCCTCCATGCGCGCGCACAGGTCGAACGGCGTCCAGTCGTCGGCCTCGCCGATCAGGATCAGCACGGGCAGGTCGAAGCTGCGATCGGTCAAGCAGTAGGGATAGAACAGCGCCGCCGCGCGGAACTGCGACCGCAACCCACTGGCAATGTCGATGCGGCTGACGGCCGCCAGGGCCGATATGCCGCCGTGCGACCAGCCGACAACGCCGATGCGATCAGGATCGACGAAGGGCTGCGCCGCCAGGTACGCCAGCGCGCCATGGGCATCCAGCGGCCGCGTCGTCATGGGCGAGACGGGGCCGACAGGGTCCTCGCAGACGTTCAGCACGCTGCGCGGCCGGAAGCTGTCGACGATCAGCGTGACGTAGCCCCACTTGGTCAACAGGGCCGCCCAGCGGAAGTCCGCCGGGAACAGCCCGGCGCAACCGTGCATGAGCACGAGAGCGGGGAACGGCCCGTCGCCGTCCGGCCGGCTCAGATGCCCCCAGATCGGGAAGCCGGGTTCCGGCGTCAAGTCTTCACCCTCTGCTTCCGCCAGGCGCTGTTTGAGCGGGCTGGGCGGCACGACGGCGCTGGGAAAGTGCACGACCTCAGCGGCTTCGACCCGCAGGCCGACGCACAGCACCGCCGCGAGGCAGGCCCGGCGCCAGAGCATCCCTAACGCAGCGGCTCCAGGATCGAGACGTAGTTGGCGACCGCGGCGCCGCCCATGTTGAAGACGCCGGCCAGGCGCGCATTGCGCACCTGCATGTCGCCGGCATTGCCGGTCACCTGCATCGCGCCCATGACGTGCATGGAGACGCCGGTGGCACCGATCGGGTGGCCCTTGGCCTTGAGGCCGCCCGACGGGTTGACCGGCAGGCGGCCGTCCTTCTCGGTCCAGCCCTCCTCCAGCGCGCGGGCGCCCTGACCGCGCGGCGTCAGGCCCATGGCCTCGTACTCGATCAGCTCGGCGATGGTGAAGCAGTCGTGGGTCTCGACCAGGCTGAGGTCGTCGAGCTCGACTTTGGCCTGGGCGCGGGCCCGCTTCCAGGCCAAGGCCGGGCCGTCGAAGTCGATGATGTTGCGCTTCGACATGGGCAAGTAGTCGTTGACCTGCTGCGCGGCGCGGAACACCACCGCCTTGTCCATGGCCAGGCCCGTCTCGACGTCGCTCAGCACCAGCGCCGCGGCACCGTCGCTCACCAGGCTGCAGTCGGTGCGCTTCAGCGGCCCGGCGACGCGCGGGTTCTTCTCGGACTCGGTGCGGCAGAACTCGTAGCCCAGGTCCTTCCGCAGGTGCGCGTAGGGGTTCGAACAGCCGTTCTTGTGGTTCTTGGCGGCGATGCGCGCCAAGGCGTCGGACTGGTCGCCGTAGGCCTGGAAGTAGCGCTCGGCGATGCGGCCGAAAATGTCGGCGAAGCTCATGTTGGCGCCACCCTCCTCGGGGATGTAGGACGCCTTGGTGAGGATCACGCCCAGTTCCTGGCCCGAGACCTCGGTCATCTTCTCGACGCCGACGACCAGCACGATGCGCGCGCGCCGGGCGGCGATGGCGTTCAAGCCCTGATAGACGGCGGCGGAGCCGGTGGCGCAGGCGTTTTCAACGCGTGTCGCCGGCGTGAAGCGCAGCTCGTCGCTGACGTGCAGCGTCAGCGAGGACGGAAAGTCCTGCATGACGAAACCGCCGTTGAAGGTGCCGACATAAATCGCGTCGACGTCCGCCGGGCCGACGCCGGCGTCGGCCAAGGCCCCGGCCGCGGCCTCGACGATCAGCGATTCGGTGTCGCGGTCCTCGTGTTTGCCGAACTTCAGGTGGTTCCAGCCGACGATGCAGGCGGTCATGGGGCTCTCACTTCACGGTTCCGGGCGCGCTTTCGCTGCCGCCAAGGGACTGATATAGGTTTCGGCGCCGCGGCGCGCGAGGGGCGGGACCATATCAGACGCCCCCACGTGCCGCCACGTGACGCCCCTTTAGCCCTTGCCCGACGTCGCGCCATGCCCCCTATGCTCCGCCGCGTTGCCATGCTGCTGGGCGTTCTCGCCCTCGCGGCCTGTGCCAGCGACGCCGGCCGCGTCACCGACCTGGAGGGCCAGACGATCGGTTGGCAGCAGTGGAAGCCGGTCACGGAGGACCAGGCAGCGCTGGCGCTGGCCGGCGACGTCTCCCTGGTGCGCAAGCGCGAGGCGGCAAACCTGCCCAGTCGCTATCTGGAGAGCTGGACGCTGGAAGGCGGCCACTTGTTCTACGAGCGCCTCAAGGACGGCGGCTTCGCGGCCGGCAGCGACGCGCCCGCCTTCCTGTTGGCGCTCTACCGCAACAACACGGCGCTCAACGAGCGCGGCATCGTGCTCGACGCCGCGCAGATCCGGGAGGACGGCCCGCTCCTGATCGCCGCCGCGGCCTCCGATCAGGCGGCCTGCGCCGTCTTCTCGGTGGTGTTCGGCGAGCAGGCATTCCCCGAGAGCCCCGGCGACCGCCTGTTGCGCGGCGGCCTGTGCCGGCGCGGCGACGGCGTCGACCCCCGCCTCGTTGAAGCGCAGCTCCGCGAGCTGCTCTCACGGCTCACGGCCGACGGCAGCCTGGTGCTGACCAGCGGGGCCTAGCCCAGCGTCTCCTGGAAGCGCACGGGCTGGCCTGCCGGGTCGCCCAGCAGTTCGTCCTCGCGCATGACGATCCGTCCGCGCACCACCGTCGCCAGGGGCCAGCCGGTGACATCCTGGCCGTCGAACGGCGTCCAGCCGCAGCGGCTCCTGATCCAGGTGTTCTCGATGGTGCGTTTCGCGCCGAGGTCAACAAGGGTCAGGTCGGCGTCGTAGCCGACCGCCAACCGGCCCTTGCCGGCGATGCCGTAGATGCGCTGGGGGCCGTGCGCCGTCAGATCAACAAACCGCTCGAGCGTCAGCCGGCCGGCATGCACGTGGTCGAGCAGCAGCGGCACCAGTGTCTGCACCCCGGTCATGCCCGACGGCGACGACGGGTAGGGCCGCGCCTTCTCCTCCAGCGTGTGCGGCGCGTGGTCGGAGCCGATGACGTCGACGACGCCGTCCGCCACCGCCTGCCACAGGGCGTCGCGGTGGCGGGCCTCGCGGATCGGCGGGTTCATCTGCGCCCGCGTGCCCAGCCGGTCGTAGCAGTTGGGCGCGGCGAGGGTCAGGTGCTGCGGGGTCGTTTCGACCGTCGCCAGGTCCTTGTGGCCGGCCAAGAGCGCCATCTCATCCGCCGTCGTCACGTGCAGCACGTGCACGCGCCGGCCGTGGCGCCGCGCCGCAGTCAAGAGGCGCGTCGTCGCACGCAGGGCAGTCTCCACGTCGCGCCATACCGGGTGCGCGTGCACGTCCGCCGCCTCGACGGCCAGCGCCGCGCGTTCCTTCAAGCGCGGCTCGTCCTCGGCGTGCACGGCGACGCGGCGCGAGCCATGCGCCAGCACGCGGTCCAGCGTGGCGTCGTCGGGCACCAAGAGGCTGCCGGTCGAGCTGCCCATGAACGCCTTGACGCCGGCGCAGCCCGGCAGGCGCTCGAGGGTCGCCAGCTCCTCGGCGTTCTCGGCCGCGGCGCCGACGAAGAATGCGTGGTCGCACCAGGCGCGGCCTTGAGCGCGGTCGAGCTTGTCGGCGATCGCCGCGGCAGTCGTGGTCGACGGGTCGGTGTTGGGCATCTCGAAGATCGCCGTGACGCCGCCGGCGACGGCCGCCGCGGTGCCGGTCGCCAGATCCTCCTTGTGCTCCAGACCCGGCTCGCGGAAGTGCACCTGGGTGTCGATCACGCCCGGCAGCACGTGCAGGCCGGCCGCGTCGACGGTCTCCGCAGCGTCCGCGCCACCCAGATCGCCCAGGGCGGCGATCCGGCCATTGCGCACGCCAACGTCGATTGCCGCCCGGCCGCTGGGCGTGACGCACGTGCCGCCCGTGACGACGAGATCAAAACGGTCCGCCATCAGGCCTCCAGGGTCTCGAAGACGTCGCCCGCCGGCGCGTGCCGCTCGATGTGCCGGCGGTGCCACAGGGCGTAGTACAGGAGCGTCCAGGCGGCGAAGCCGGTGCGCTTGCCGCCGCGCGTGAACAGGCGGCGCGCGGCGGCGGGATCGCACACTTCGGCGATCGCCGGCTGCGCCGCCACCAGCGGCCCCAGCTCGCGCCCGCGGCCGACGATCCACTCGCCGACCGGCACGCTGAAGCCGCGCTTGCGGCTGAACGCCTGGGCCACCGGCAGGCGGCGGTCGAGCCAAGCGCGCAACAGCCACTTGCCGAGGCTGCGCCGCACCTTCAGGCCGTCCGGCAGGCGGTAGGCCGTCTCCACCACGACGGGGTCGAGGAACGGCGTGCGGCCTTCCACGCTGTGCGCCATCAGGCAGCGGTCCAGCTTGGTCAACAGGTCATTGGGCAGCCAGTCGGCGACGTCGATGGCCTGCGCCACCTGCAGCCGCGTGCGGCCCGGCGTCGCCGCGGTGGCCTCCGCCGCGGTGATGCCGTCGCGCCAGCCGGCGACGTCGGCGCGCAGCACGTCCAGGCCGTCGAAGATGCCGCGCGGCCGCACACGCCGGCCGCCACGCCACCACGGGCGCATGGCGGCGCGGTAGCGGCCGTAGCCGCCGAACATCTCGTCGCCGCCCTCGCCGCTCAAGATCACCTTCAGGCTGTCGGCGCGCACCTGGGCGGCCAGCTTGTAGGTCGGCAGCACCGCGTAGTCCGCCGTCGGCTGGTCCATCGCGGCCGTTACCGCCGGCAGGAGGTCCCAGAAGTCCTGCTCGGCGAACTCGACCTCGACCGGGTCGGCGCCCAGCGCCGCCGCGACGGCACGGGCGTGGTCACGCTCGTCCGGCACCCGCGTGCCGCTGAAGCCGCAGGTGTAGGCGCGCACCGGCCGCTCGTTGAGCTGCGCCATCAGCGACAGCAGCGCCGAGCTGTCGATGCCGCCGGAGAGGAACATGCCGTAGGGGACGTCCGAGCGCTGGTGCACCGTGACGCTGTCGGTCAGCGCCGCGTCGAGGCGCGCCATCGCCTCGTCCTCGCTCCAGGCGTGGGGCGGGCCGTCGGGCAGGCTGGCGATGCGCCGGCGCTCGACCAGGCGGCCGTCGCGCACCACCAGCGTCTCGCCCGGCAGCACCCGGTGCACGCCGGCATAGATCGTGTCGCCGCCGGTGGTGAACTGCAGCTGCAGCAGCGCGGCGCGGCCGTCCGGCTCGGTGCGTGGCTCGACCAGCCCGGCGGCGGCCAGTGCCTGCACCTCGGAGGCGAAGGCGAAGCCCTGGGCGGTCTCGGCGTAGTACAGCGGCTTGATGCCGAAGGGATCGCGCGACAGCAAAAGGGCCCCGTCGGCCGGATCATGCAGCGCGATCGCGTACATGCCGCGCAGCCGCGCCGGGTAGTCGGCGCCGTCCTGGCGAGACAGGTGCAGCGGCGTCTCGCAGTCCGACTGGGTCTGGAACGGCGCGTTGGCCAGTTCCTCGCGCAGCTCGATGTAGTTGTAGATTTCGGCGTTGGCGACCAGCACGGCGCCGCCGGGATCGCTGAGCGGCTGGTCGCCCGTCTCGAGATCGATGATGGCCAGGCGCGTCTGCACCAGGCCGACATTGCTGGCGATATACTGCCCGTCGCCATCCGGCCCGCGATGGCGCAACGCCTCGACCAGCTTGCACAGCGCCGCCGGGTCCGGCGGCGTGCCGTCGCGCGTCATGATGCCGGCAATGCCACACATCAGGCGCGGCCCTGCGGCACGATGCGCGCGAAGAAGTCGAGATAGGCCGCGACTACCGCCGCCTCCGTATAGTCGGCCTGCCAGGCGGCATGGCCCGCGGCGGCGAGGCTGCGCGCGGCGGCAGGGTCCGCAAGCACGTTGTTGAGCGCCGCGGCCAGAGCCGGCGCATCGTCGACCGGCACCAGACGGCCGGTGCGGCCGTCCTCGATCAAAGTGGCGGGGCCGGCGGCGTCGGCCGCGACCACTGGCGTGCCGGCGGCCCAGCCCTCCAGCACGACGTTGCCCAGCGGCTCGTGCCGCGACGGCACGACCAGCACGTCGGCGGCGGCGATCAGCGCCGCCGCGTCGTCGCGCCAGCCGAGGAAGCGCACGCGCGGCGCGACGTCGAGCTCGTCCGCGAGCGCCCGCAGGGCGCCCTCCTCAAGGCCGGCACCCGCAAGCCGAAGGCGCGCCTCGGGCACCTCCGCCAGCGCCGTCAACAACACGTCGAACGCCTTGTTCGGGTGCAGCCGGCCCAGCGCGACCAAGAGTGGCGCGTCGGCCGGCGTGTCGAGCGCCGCCGCCAGCGCCGCGCGGTCGGCCGCGCCCGCCGGCGGGTCGACGAAGTTCGGCAGGTAGTGGGCCCGCTCTGCCGGCCAGCCGGCCTCGGTCAGGTAGTCGACGATGTCGCGGGTGTTGCCGATCAGGTGGTCGCAGCGCCGGTAGTATTTGAGGTCGTAGTAGCCGCCCAGGCGGCCGACCAGCACGTGGTCCCCGGCGGGCGTCAGGCGCGCGGCGCGGCTCATCCAGGCCAGCGCGACGTCGGGGCGGAACGCCGCGACCTCGCGTCGGAGCGCCCGCCGCGTCGGCCAATCGAGCGGCCCGCCGAAGCGCAACTCCACCGGCTCCACGCCGCGCGCCCGCAGCGCCGCGGCCCGCGCCGCGTTGCGCCGGACCACGACACGCTGCTCGACGCCCGCGCGCGCGAAGCCGCCGGCCAGGCGGACGAAAAACGCCTCCGCCCCGCCGTGCTCGCCGCCGGCCATCGTCTGCATCAACCGCACCCCCTAGTCCTCGCCCGCATCCTGGGGACCGGGCTCCAGCCGCGCCTTGAGGTGGCTCAGCAGCGGGTACAGGCCCGCCATCAGCGCGATCAGGACACCCCGGGCGCCCTCGCGATAGCCGCGGCGCGCCACGTAGCACTTCCACATGCGCGAGACCATGCGCCGCAGGTTGCCGCGCAGGGTGCCGATGTCGCCGGAGGCACGCAGGTCGCGCGCCTTCGCCGTAGTGTAACGGTCGAGCCGGTACAGCATGTCGGAGATGTCGCGGTCGACGTAGTGCACCATGCGGTTTTCGAGCCACATCTCCTGGCCGCGCAGCTCCAGCGCCGGGTGCACGAACTGGTCGCCCCAGCGCTTCGTCGGACCGTCCGGTCCCTTGGCGAACAGCCGCACCGTGGCGCTCGTACCCCACGAGCCGCCCCAGCCGTAGCGCACGAGCGTAGCGCCGACATAGTTGTCGAACGGGATCAGGAAGTGGCCGTAGGGCGCGTCGACGATCCGCGCGCAGATTTCCTGCGCCAGCGCCTCGGGCACGCGCTCGTCGGCGTCGACCTCCAACACCCAGTCGCCGGTGCAGGCGTCGATGCCGGCATTGCGGCGCGGGCCCTCCAGCTCCCAGGCGCCCTCGATCAGCTTCGCCCCGGCGCGCTCGGCGATCGCTTTCGAGCCGTCGGTGCAGCGGTCGAGCACCACCACCAGCTCGTTGGCGAAGTCGAGGGTGGCGAGGCAGTCCGCGAGCTGCGCCTCCTCGTTGTGGGCGACCACCAGGGCCGAGAGCCGCGCCGTCATGCGGCCCTGCACGCGCGCTGCCACAGCCCCGCCGCCGCCACCTCGACGGCGTCGACCGTCAGCGAGTCCATCAGCGTGTCCGTCGTGCGGTGGTCGTAGCCGGGGCCGCCGACCAGTTCGTCGTAGCTCTTCGCCGTGCGCACCCAGGCGCCGCGCGGGCCCCAGGGCGCGTAGTGCTCCGGCCGCGACGGGCCGAACAGGCCCAGTGTGGGCGCGCCGACGGCCGCGGCGACGTGCATCAGGCCGGAGTCGTTGCCGACGTAGAGCGCCGCGCGCGCGAGACAGCCGGCGGTTGCGGGCAGCGATACGGTGCCGACCAAGTCGATGCGTCGGGATGGGTCGATGGCCTGCAGCACCGGCGCCGCCGCCTCGCGTTCGGGCGCGGCACCGACGATCGCGACCGCGGCGCCGGACAGGAGGCCGTCGCGGGCGGTCAGCCGGCCGATCAGCTCGGCGAAGCGCTCGGCCCGCCAGGTCTTGCCGCGCCAGTTGGCGGTCGGGCCGACGGCCAGCACGGGACGACCGGGCGGCAACAATCGCGCCGCTTCGGCCGCGGCAGCGTCGGGGACCGTGATCGTGGGCGCCGACGGCGTGTCCTCGAGGACCAGGGTACGGGCCAGGCCGACGACGCGGTGCTCGTCGTCGCGGGCGCCGGGATAGCGGGCACGGCGGCGCGCCGGCACGGTCCAGGCCATCGCCGAATCCCGCAGATCGACCAGGAGGTCCCAGCGCGTGCCGACGACGCGGCGCCACAGCGCGAACCAGTGGCGGCTGTAGCTCCGTTTCGCAAACGGGATGACCTCGACGACGCCGGGGGCGGCCGCCATCAGCGGCGCCGGCAGCGGGCCGCAGGCGACCGTGATCCGCGCGTTCTCTTGCCGCGCCAGGTGGCCGAGCAGCCCCGTGGACAGCACCGCGTCGCCCAGGCGGTTGTGGCTCACGAACAGGATGCGCATGGAGCTCAGGCGCGCTCCGCGACGGCCAGGCGCGCCGCGGCGCGCGGGGAAAGCGTGACGATCCGCATGGGCGCCCTTATACGCTGGCGCTTTCGCCGTCGCCAGCGCCGCCGCAAGGCTTGCCTGGGCTGAGAATTCGCCCAGATTCCACCCCTGACGGCGCGCAGACGGAGTCGACATGACGCGGCACTTCACGGTCCTCGAACATCGCGGCGTCCTGGCCGTTACGGGTCCGGACGCGCGCGACTTCCTGCAGGGGCTGATCTCCCAGGACGTGGCGCACGCCAGCGCGTCGCGCAGCGCCCACGGCGCGTTCTTGACGCCCCAAGGCAAGTTCCTGCACGAGTTCTTCCTGATCGCCCGCGGGGACGCGGACATGTGGCTCGAGGGCGAGGCGGCGCGGCTAGACGACCTGAAGACGCGGCTCTCCCGCTTCAGACTGCGCGCCGATGTGACACTCGAAGCCGTCAACGACGTCACGGTCCTGGCCCTGTGGGGTGCGGGCACGGCTGAGGCCCTGGGCCTGCCGGAGACCGCCGGCGCCATGGCGCCGTATGCGGGCGGCGTCGCGTTCGTGGATCCGCGTCTCGCCGCCATGGGCGCGCGCGCAGTCGTGCCCGGCGACGCGGCGCCTCCCGGCTTTGCCGCCGCCGCTCTCGCGGACTGGGACGCGCACCGCCTGGCGCTGGGCGTTCCCGACGGCAACCGCGACCTGGTGGTCGACAAGACCATCCTCCTGGAAGCCAACTTCGACGCCCTTGCCGGCCTCGACTGGGACAAGGGCTGCTACATGGGCCAGGAGCTGACGGCCCGCACGCACTATCGCGGCCTGATCAAGAAGCGGCTGCTGCCGGTGCGCATCGACGGCGCGCCGCCGCCGCCGGGCACCGCCATCGCCGACGCGTCGGGCGCCACCGTCGGCGATCTGCGGTCGTCCGCCGACGGCCACGGCTTGGCTCTGTTGCGGCTGGAAGCCGTCGCCGCGGCCGACGCCGAGTGGCCGTTCCGCGCCGGCGACGTCAGGATCGCGCCGGTACGGCCGGACTGGCTGCCCGCTGACTGACGACCGCTGTGCTATGACAGGCGTCGGGAGGATCGGCCATGCGGATTGACCTGAACTATGGCCGCGGCACGCTGCCGGTCGAGCTCGACGACGCGCTGGACGTCACGGTCATCGGCAAGCCGCCGATGCCGGTGCTGCCGGATCCGACGGACGCCGTCGCGGCGGCACTGGCGACGCCCGTCGACGCACCGCCCTTGGCCGAGGCCGCGCGCGGCGCCCGGTCCGCCTGCATCCTGATCTGCGACATCACGCGGCCGGTGCCGAACGGCGTGCTGCTGCCGGTGCTGGTGCGCACGCTACTCGACGCCGGCCTGGCGGCGGACGCCATCACCGTGCTGGTCGCGACCGGCCTGCACCGGCCCAACGAGGGCGACGAGCTCAAGGAGCTGGTCGGCGACCCCTGGGTCATGGAGACCGTCAACGTCGTCAACCACTTCGCGCGCGACGACGCCATGCACGTCGACCTGGGCACGACGCCGACGCGCGGCACGCCGGTCAAGCTCGACCGCCGCCTCGTCGAGGCCGACCTGCGCATCGCCACCGGCCTCGTCGAGCCGCACTTCATGGCCGGGTACTCGGGCGGCCGCAAGGTGATCGCCCCCGGCGTCGCCCACCGCGAGACCATCACGACGTTCCACTCCCACCGCTTCATGGCCGACCCGCTGGCCGACAACTGCGTGCTCGACGGCAACCCGCTGCACGAGGAGCAGCTGGAGATCGTGCGCATGGTCGGCGGCGCGACGGCCGTCAACACGGTGATCGACGACGAGCGCCGCATCGCCTTCGTGAACTACGGCGAGATCGTCTCGAGCCACCTGGAGGCCGTGTCCTTCATCGAGCGCTTCGCGCGCGTCGCCGTGCCGCGGCGCTTCCAGACCGTGGTGACCAGCGCCGCCGGCTACCCGCTCGACAAGACCTACTATCAGACCGTCAAGGGCATGGTCGGTCCGCTCGGCATCCTGGCGCCCGGCGGCACGCTGGTGATCGCCTCGGCCTGCGACGAGGGCATCGGCTCGCCCGAATTCGCCGACGCCCAGCGCCGCCTGGTCGCCGACGGTCCCGCGCGCTTCCTCGAGGAGATCAGCGCGAAAAGGTTCGCCGACATCGACGAGTGGCAGACCCAGATGCAGACCAAGCCCATGGCCGTCGGCGCGGTGAAGCTCTACAGCGACGGCCTCGCCGACGCCGACCGCGCGCTGACCGGCGTCGACAACGTCGCCTCGGTCGCGGAAGCGGTGAACGCCAGCGTCGCCGCCAGCGGCGACCCGGCGGTCGCGGTGGTGCCCGAAGGCCCGTACGTGGTCCCGGTGCACGCGGGGTAAAGGCGGAAACAAACGTCTGCCTCTGGCGGAAGTCACCCCCACGCCGACCCTTGCATGTTCATTGAGGCGCGAATCGGTGCAGCATTCGTGTCGGTCCTCGGGGGGTGGCCACCCCCCGAGGACCGGATCGG
>Ga0209678_1000093_pt1 | contig 35469 bp, 36 predicted proteins | sample WorMetilvaeELBA1_FD_187404 | JGI IMG/M metagenome (GOLD analysis project Ga0209678, IMG submission 187404) | Marine gutless worms symbiont microbial communities from Max Planck institute for Marine Microbiology, Germany - Olavius ilvae ELBA.1... ...
GCCGGCTCAAGGACTGGCGCCGCATCGCCACCCGATACGACCGCCTCGCGGTCAACTTCGCCGCCGCCGTCTACCTCGCCGCCATCGTCTGTTGCTGGTTATGAGTCCGGAGCCTAGAACGTCTTCGAGGCCTCGAAGTCGCCCAGCTTACGGTGGCTGTAGCCCAGATAGTTGAGCGCGTCGGCGTTGCGCGGCTCCTTGGCGACGACCTTGTTCATGTGCGCGATGGCCTGGGCGTAGTCCTGCGCCTTGATCGCGGCCTCGCCGGCGACGAAGTCGGGGTTGCCCTCCTTCCCGGCGCTCCAGGAGTCGTCGCCACCGGCGGCGTTCACCGGCGCGCTGGCCAGCAGGCCGGCGATCAGGATCAGGGCGGCGAGGGTCAGGCCCAGCGCCTTGGCGGGAAGCTCGGTGAGGGCAAGGGTTCGCTTCATGGTCTGCGCCTCCGTGGTCTCGACTCCGTACGCAAGCATCTCAGTCCTGGATCTGTTCGCGGGCGTGACTTTACGCCGGCAGGCTGGCGGTGACGTTCGCGGCGGCGCAGCGCAGCTCAGGCAGCACCGACTCCAGCAGGTCCTCGTTCGTCGAGCGCGAGGCGTGGCTGCCGACATTCAGCGCCGCGATCGCCTGGCCGGCGCGGTCGAAGATCGGCACCGCGATCGAGCGCAGGCCGGTCTCGAGCTCCTGGTCGACCAGCGAGTAGCCCTGTTCGCGCACGCGGGCCAGGTCGGCGCGCAGGGCCGCCTCGTCGGTCACCGTGCGCTCGGTCAGGGGCGTCAGCTCGGCGCGGGCGAAGAAGTCGTCCAGTTCGCCGGGCGTCAGAGCGGCCAACAGCACCCGCCCCATCGAGGTCGCGAAGGCTGGCAGGCGCGTGCCGATGCTGAGGTTGATGGTCATGATGCGCCGCGTCGGCACGCGCGAGACGTAGACGATCTCGGTGCCGTCCAGCACCGAGGCGGAGCACGATTCGTGCACCTTCGCCGCCACCGACTCCATGTGCGGCTGCGCCACCTGCCACCAGCTCAGCGACGACAGGTAGGCGTAGCCCAGCGACAGCACCCTGGGCGTCAGCGAGAAGCGCTTGCCGTCGCTCGAGACGTGGCCGAGTCTCGCCAGCGTGTGCAGGAAGCGGCGCGCGGCGGCCCGCGTCAGGCCGGTCGCCGCGGCGACCTCGCTGAGCGTCATCTCCGGCCGCTCGTCGCCGAACGCCTGGATCACCGCCAGGCCGCGCGCCAGCGACTGGACGAATTCGCGGTCGTCGGCTGTTCCCGCCATGGCCGCCGCGCCTCATGGTGTGGGCCGATATGCGAACATAAGTTCGCATATCGAACGCCGACGGTCAACCGTGGCGGCGGAGGCTTGGTGCCGTCAGGGCGGCACGACGGGGTCGGCTCAATGGGAAAGGGAACCGCGGACGTGTCCGCGGACCGGCGGCGTCTCTACGGCCCGTACTGGATGTCGTCGGACCAGACCCGTTCGAGGCTGCGCATCAGCGCGCGGACGCTGTCGTAGTCGGTGCCGTTGGACTGCCGCTGCAGCGACTCTGAATGGCGCGACTCCATGTCGGCCAGGCGCTCGCACAGCGCGCTGCCCTTCTCGGTCGTGCGGATCTTGATCGAGCGCTTGTCGCGCTCCGAGCGCTGCTGGTCGACGTAGCCGGCCTCGACGAGCTGCTTGACGTTGTAGGTCACGTTCGAGCCGACGTAGTAGCCGCGGTCGACCAGCTCGCGGATGGTCACCTCGTCGCTGCGCAGGTTCAGCAGCAGCAGGGCCTGTACCGCGTTGATGTCGTCGACCGCCAGCCGGCTGAGCTCGATGCGCAGGACGTCGAGGTAGCGGCGGTGCAGCCGTTCGATCAGTCGGGTGATTTCGGAGTAGGGCGTGGCCGTGCCGGTCCCGCTCCGCTCGACAGCTTCCAGCATGGCGCCGACTGTCGCGCGAAGGGGGTTAAGGCATCGTTAGCCATGGCCGCAATTATGGCGGCCGCAGCGCTGACCTGGCCCTGCCGCGGCGCCGCCGTTCAGGGCGTGAACGGCAGCTCGTCCGCCAGGCGCGGCCGGTGGAAGGAGCGCGCGTAGAGGATCTGCGCGTCCATCATGTGCGGCAGGAACCAGGGCTGGTAGTTGAAGAAGACCTCTGTCACCACGGCGACGTCGCCCTCGGCCACGGTGAAGCCCTCCGGCAGCGCCGCGGCGTCGCCGGGCGTCTCGCCGAGGCGGCTGGGCGAGGGCAGGATGCCGCCGGCGTCCTCCTGCCAGTCGATTTCCGGCCCGTTGCCGTCGTTGACGATCGACGTCAGCACCAGGCGGCCGCCGGTGTCCAGGTTGTAGGGCGACGCCAGCTGCTGCGCCGCGGCGAAGAAGTCGGTCAGCGCCGCGGTCGACAGCCCGTCGCTGCGCGCCGCGAAGTCGCCGATGAACGAGGCGACGCGGTCGAGCTTCTGGTTGATCATGGCGAAGCGGGCGAACTCGATGCCGCCCAGGAGAATGGTGATCAGGACGGGCAGGGCGAGGGCGAACTCGACCATCGCCATGCCGCCGCGGTCGCGCCACAGGTCGCTGCGAAGTCGCCGGACCATGGTGTCCCTCCTTGACCGCCCGGGGCCCCCGGGCGGTTCACTGGCGGCCGGCACGGCCGGCCGCGCCAATCGTGATTTTGCCGCCGGCCAGCACGTCGTCGGTGCGGAACGGCTCGTTGCGCACGGCGATGCTGGCTTCCATCGAGATCACGCCGTCCTGGCCGATCACGTGGTCCAGCATTCCGGTCAAGAGGTCGAGGTCGTAGCGGATGCGATAGAGCACGATCTCATCGGAATCGCCGGCGCCGACAGCGCCCTGGTCGTTGTCCCAGACGCCGTTGCCGTTGACGTCGTCATAGGCCTCGCCGACGTCGTAGGCGCCGTTGGCCGGCGAGTTGTCGGTGTACGGCTCGGGCTCGCCGATCGACTGGAAGTCGTTGTAGATCAACGTGTCGATCTCGGCGTTGTCGACGTCGACCAGGCCCAGCGTGCGGTTGTCGATGATGTTCCGCACGGTCTGGATGCGCTCGGTCTCGGTAGCGCCCAGGCCGGTGATGCCGAAGCGCGAGGCGTCGCGCACCGCGCCTTCGACCAGGTGATCGACGAACAGGATCGTGCCGACCTCCATCGTGCCGACCATCGTCAGGAACAGCACGGGGGCGACCAGCGCGAACTCGACCGCCGAGGATCCCCGGCGGTCGCGTGCGACGCGGCGAATGCGTCCAAACGACAGCCGGCGTTTACACTTCGCTAACCACGGAGAACCTAGCATCCCACCACCTCCGACAGTGTGAGCGGGTTGGGCCGATGATATTGACGGCAAACAGAAAATCCCTGATCGGGCTGAGCCTGATCGCGGGCCTGGCGTTGGCCGGCTGCGCCGACGATATCTACACGCGTGGCCAGGGGCTGATGCCCGATCTCGAGAACGGCGACGTCTCGGTGATGCTGCGGGTCGCGGACTCGACGCGCGAGAGCGGCGATCCGGCGGCGGCCGTGCCGCTGTACCGCCGCGCCCACAAGCTGGCGCCCGAAGACCCGCGGCCGCTGATCGCGCTGGCCGAGACCCTGGTCGAGATCGGCGCCTACGACGACGCGGCCGAAGTCTGGGTCCAGGCGCTGCGGCTGGACGACATGAACGCCCGCGCCCTGCGCGGCTATGGCAACACGCTGGTGGCGCTGGGCCAGCCGCAGCTCGCCATGACGCGCTTCGCCGCGGCGAACGAGCTGGAGCCGGATCCGGCGACCTACAACGGCATGGGCGTCGCCTACGACGTCATGGGCGACGCGGCCAATGCGCAGGACAGCTATCGCGACGGCCTGGTCCTCGCGCCCGACGACGTCTCGCTGCAGAACAACCTGGGCCTGTCGCTGGCGCTGGACGGCCAGTACGACGAGGCGCTGGCGCTCTTGGAGCCGATCGGCCTGGCACCCGGCGCCACGGCCCGGCAGCGGCAGAACCTGGCGCTCGCTTACGGCCTCAACCGCGACTACGAGATGGCCGAGCGGCTCGGCCGGCTCGACCTCGACGAGGTCGCGGTGCGCCAGAACCTGGCCTACTACGACACCTTGCGCGGCATCGACGACCATGCCCGCAAGGTCGCCGCGGTCGGCACCTTCCAGGCGCGTCTGAACGCGATCCTCAACGGCGAGGTCTCGGCCCGCTAGCTGGCGAACCGGGCGGCGCATCAGATGCCCGCCTGCTTGAAGCCGTCCATCACCCGCATCACGGCGGGGCCGAGCAGCACGACGAACAGCGTCGGCAGGATGAACAGGATCATCGGCACGGTGAGGATGGCCGGCAGCCGCGCCGCCTTCTCCTCCGCCGCCATCAGGCGCAGATTGCGCATCTCCGCCGACAGCACGCGCAGGGCCTGCGCCAGCGGCGTGCCGTAGCGCTCGGTCTGCAACAGCGTCGTCACCAGGCCGCGCATGCCGCTGAGGGTGACGCGGCGCGACAGGTTCTCCAGCGCCTGCTTGCGGTCCGGCAGGAAGCCCAGTTCCAGCGACGTGACGCTGATCTCGTCGGCCATCTCGGGCCACGACTGGCGCAGCTCCTTGGCGACGCGTTCCAGCGTCGCGTCCAGGCTCAGGCCCGCCTCGGCGCAGATGACCATCAGGTCCAGGCCGTCCGGCAGCGCCTTCTGGATCTTCTGGGCGCGCTTCTGGGCGACGTTCTTGATCAGCAGGTCGGGCGCGAAGGCGCCCAGGATGACCGCCACCAGCGCGAACAAGAGACGCGCCATGTCGGGAATCTCGCCGATCTGCAGCGCGAACAGCGCAATCACGGCCAGGGTGCCCAGCAATATCGGCAACGCCACCTTGGCGAACAGGTACAGCACCACCGCGTCCTTGCCGCGCCAGCCGGCCTGGGCCAGCTTGTCGCCGATGCGCTGCGCCTGGTTCGACTGCAACAGGCGCAGGCGGCGCACCACGTCCTTCATGAAGCCGATCGAGGTGCGGCGTACCGGGCGGCGGCGCGGCCCCGCGGCGGCGGCCTGGCGCGCGGTCGTGTTGCGATAGCGCGCGGCCTCGATGCTGCGCAGCCGCGCCTTCAGCGGCTTCGGCGCCAGCAGCGCGAACCAGACCAGCATCACCGAGGCGAAGGCGGCGAAGCCGGCGCCGATCGAGATCACGTCGGCGGGCGACAGTCCGGGCGGCATGAGGTCTTCGAACGTCATATTTCGAACTTCGTCATTTTGACCATCACGGTGATGCCGATCGCCAGCCAGACCAGGCCGGCGGCGACCATCAGGTGGCCCCGCGGGTCGGTGAAGAGCTGCGTCACGTAGGGCGTGTTCACGACGTAGATCAGCGTGCCCATGATGAAGGGCAGCGAGCCCAGGATCATGGCGCTGGCCTTGGGCTCGGCGGAGAGCGCCTTGATCTTGGCCTTCATCTGGCGCCGCCGGCGCAGCACGTCGGCCAGGTTCTCCAGTGTCTCCGCCAGGTTGCCGCCCGTCTCGCGCTGCACGCCCAGGGCGACGATGAAGAACTTGAACTCGGAGACGTTGACGCGCGGCGCGGTGTCCCACAGCGCGTCCTCCAGCGTGCGGCCGACGCGCATGCTGTCGACCACGTACTGGAACTCCTCGCCGACCGGGCCGCCGAACTCGCTGGCCACGGCCTTGATCGATTCGGTGATCGGCAGGCCCGATTTGAGGCCGCGCACCATCAGTTCGATGGCCTCCGGGAACCGGTTCAGGAAGTTGGCGCGGCGCCGCGCGGCCATGCGGCCGATCGCCATGTGCGGCAACAGGAAGGTGCCGACGACGCCGGCCATGACGTTGACGAAGATCGGCAGGTCCAGCGCCACGTAGGTGCCGCCGCCCAGGATCAGGCCGACCGCCAGCGAGACCATGGCGTACTCGCCGATGCGTATCTTGCGCCCGGTGCGCGCCAGGCGCTCGCGCAGCCGGTCGGGCCGCGGCACCAGGCGCTTGATCCACTTGTCCAGGCTGGCCCAGGGGCTGTCGCCGGTGGCGCGCCGGATGTTGGTGTCGCCGCCTTCGGCGCTGACGACGACGTTGCCGCGGGCGCGCGCCACGGTGTGTTCCAGGCGGCGCTTGGTGCGCCGGCCCTCGCCGCTGGCGATCATGGCGAGCAGCAGGACCGTGCACAGCACGGCCAGCAGCACCGCACCCAGGAAGATCACCGTGGGCAGGTCGAGGGCGCTGCCGGCGGCGCTCATTGCTGCATGGCCTCCGACAGCGAGCGGCCGAGCTGGAAGTACTCGGCCTTGGCCATGAAGTGCGGCCGCACGCCGCTCGTCTCGAAGGTGCCGACCAGGCGGCCGCTCGAGTCCTCGCCTTCGAAGACGTACTTGAACAGCTCCTGCGTCGTGATGACCTCGCCCTCCATGCCGACGACCTCGGTGACGCTGGTGATGCGGCGCACGCCGTCGCGCATGCGGCTGACCTGGACGATGATGTCGATGGCCGAGGCGATCTGGGTGCGCACGGCGTTGCCAGGCAGGTTGATGCCGGCCATGCCGACCATGTTCTCCAGCCGCGTCAGCGCCTCGCGCGGGCGGTTGGCGTGGACCGTGCACATCGAACCCTCATGGCCCGTGTTCATGGCCTGCAGCATGTCGACCGCCTCGGAGCCACGCACCTCGCCCAGGATGATGCGGTCGGGGCGCATGCGCAGGGCGTTCTTGACCAGGTCGCGCATGGTGATCTCGCCGTCGCCCTCGAGGTTCGCGGGCCGCGTCTCCAGGCGCACGACGTGCGGCTGCTGCAGCTGCAGCTCGGCCGCGTCCTCGATGGTGACGATGCGCTCGCCGCCGTCGATCATCTGCGACATGGCGTTCAACAGCGTGGTCTTGCCCGAGCCGGTACCGCCGGAGATCAGGATGTTGAGCTGGGCCCGCGAGGCGATGCGCAGCACCGTCGCCATCGCCGGCGACATGTTCGCCTGCGCCTCCATCACGTCCAGCGTGATCTTCTTCTCGGCGAACTTGCGGATCGAGATCGAGGCGCCGTCGATGGCCAGCGGCGGGATGATGATGTTGACGCGGCTGCCGTCGGCCAGGCGCGCGTCGCACAACGGGCTGGCCTCGTCGACGCGGCGGCCGACCTGGCTGACGATGCGCGTACAGACGTTCATCAGGTGGCGGTGGTCGCGGAACCGCACGTCGGTCAGTTCCAGCCTGCCGCCGCGCTCGACATAGACCTGGTCGATGCCGTTGACCATGATGTCGGTGATTTGCGTGTCGGCCAAGAGCGGCTCCAGCGGCCCCAGGCCCAGCATGTCGTCCAGCAACAGCGCGACCAGCATGCCGCGCTCGCGCTGATTGAGCTGGATCTTCTCCTCGGCCAGGATCTCGGCGATGATCTCGGCGACCTGGTTCTCCAGTTCGCTGCGCTCCAGCTCCACCGCCTTGCCGATCTCGATGCGGTCGAACAGCGCCGGCTGCACTTGCTCGCGGGCACTCTCGACGGTCGAGCGGTCGCGGTCGTACTCCTCGTCCGCGGCGCTCGGCACCGGCTTGGCAGGCGCCGACGGCTGCAGGCTCTCGGCCGGCATGTCCGCGCCGGCGTCGCCGCCCGCCGCCGGCTCGGGTGCCGCCGGCTCCGGTGCCGCCGGCTTGACGCCGCACTGCTCCAACAGGCTCTCCAGCGCCAGGCGCACGGTCTCGCGCTGCTGCAGCAGGTTGAGGTCCATGAAGGCGTCGCCCAGGCAGTCCACGGCGATCGCCGCCATCTGCTGCGCCAGCTCGCCTTGCGGCATGTCGCGGATTTCGGCGGGCGCCCACTTCGCCGCCACGGCGTCGCGCAGCGTGGCGACCTGGTCCGCCCGGTCCGGCTCCGCCGGCGCGCCGCGGTTCGCCGCGGCCGGCCGGTTGGCGCCGTCGACGGGGCTCTCCGCCGGACCGCCGTCCAGCGGGACGACGTTCGAGTGCGCCGACTGCGCTGCGCTGCCTCGCCGACCGAAACTCATGCTGCCTTCTTCAGCCGCAGGCTGAACAGACCGCCCGACCTCTTCTTCGGTTCGGCCCCGACGACGTCGGTGACCAGCGCGCGCATCGCCGCGACCAGCGGCGCGCGCTTGGCGGTCTCGGCCACCGGCTTGCCGTCGACGGCGGCGGTCGTGGTGTGGGCCGCGTCTTCGGGCAGCGTGAAGGCGACCTTGCTCTCGATGCCCTTCTCGAACTGCTTGACCGTCAGGCCGCCGCGCTTGGCGACGCGGTCGAGCACGACGGAGATGCTGACCTCCGGCACCGCCTGGCGGCAGTGCACCATGAGGCGCAGCGTGTCGCGCATGCCGGCCAGGCTGAGGTCGCTGACGACGATCACCCGGGTGGCGTGCTGCAACGCGTCCTCGTGGCCGTTCATGAGGTGGCGCGGCAGGTCGACCCAGACCACGTCGTGGTTGCCGCGCAGCTGTTCCAAGAGGTTGCTGACCGCGCCGCGGCCGAAGCCGGGCTCGCGGCTGAGATCGTCCTCGGAGGCCAGCACCGACAGGCGGTCGCCCTTGCTCAGCGTAGCGCTGGCCAGGAACAGCCGGTCCAGGCGCTCCGGGTAGCGCATCACTTCGGCCAGGCCGCCGACGGGGACCAGGTCGAGCGCCAGCGCCGCGGTGCCGAATTGCAGGTCCAGATCGACCAGCGCCGTGCGCTTGGTCTTCTCGTCCGCCGTCAGCCAGGCGGCGTTGACCGCCAGCGTCGTCGCGCCGGCGCCGCCGCGCGCGCCGATCACCAGCACGACTTCGCCCGGCTGCTCTTCCGTCGGCATCACGGCGCTGGGCCGCGTCGCGGCGGCCAGCAGCGCCTCTTCCAGCACCTCCGGCACCAGCGGCTTGACCAGGTAGTCGGCGACGCCCAGCGTCAGGAGCTGACGGAACAGTTCGACTTCGTTGACCGTGCCCAGCGCGATCACCTCGGTGCCGGGCTCGCAATGGTCGGCGAGGCGCGTCAGCGCCGGCAGCGGGTCGTCGTTGTCGCCCAGGTCGACGATCAAGAGCTTGCTCGAGGCGCCGGCCGCCAGGTTGTTGATCGCCGCGTCCAGGCCGCCCAGGTGGACCGTCGTGGCCGGCCAGTGGCGGCGCGCGACCTCTTCGATGACCTGCTGCGTCGTCGCGTCCCCGGCGAAGGCGGCGAGCTGTTCGCCGTCCGCCGGGTCGCGCTCGAAGCCGGACTTTCGTTGTGCCGCGGCACTCATTACTGGACCTCCTCCAGATCCATGGTGCGGATCTCGCCGGCGCGGTAGCGCTGGATGCCCAGCGTCGCCGCCTCGCCGTCCATCGGCGCCAGTTCGCGGCCGCGCACCAGGTCGGCGGGATCGGCCACCATCAGCCCCAGGTTCGTCGTCGACGCGCAGCCGAAATTGCTGGGGTCGGAGTTCGTCGGGTCGAAGCCCGGCGGCTTCGACCAGTTGGGGCAGTCCGGCGGGATCACCGAGTAACGACCGACCACGATCCGCACGACGTTGGCCGCCTCGGGCCGCGCCCCGGGGCCGCCGGCGCCCACTTGCGCGCCGGGGATGCGGCGACGCACATGCGCCGCCACCTCGTCGGCCCGGGACAGGCCCAGGTCATCGGCGGTTCCGCCGGCGTCGACGGAGATTTCGTCGGCCGCGCTGACCGCGATCCTCAGGAGGAACGCGTCCAGTCGGCCACGCTCCGTCGACGCCAGCGTCCCCCCGCCAGGATCGAAACGAACCGTGTGGTCGTAATTCACGAAGACGACCTCGTTCAGGCGCCGCACCTCGGTGGGCTGCCACCTGTCGGACGGGCCGCTGCAGGCGCCCAGAACGACGGTCGTCAGGAGGGCGATAACTGTCTTGCGCATCTGGCGGGAACCCCTCTAGTCGAGCATGAAGCCGGCCGGCCCGATGAGCTGGTTGGCCGACGGGTGGTGCGGCCCGCCCGCGCGGCGCGGCAGCTGTTGCTTGTAGTTGCGGCCGTGGACGATCTGGTCGATGTCGCTGGCGTCGCGGAAGCCGTCGATCGGCGTCGCCATGGCGGTCGCGGTGACCGGCCGCACGAGATAGGGCGTGACGATGATGACCAGCTCGGTCTCGTTGCGCTCGAACTCGCGCGAGCGGAACAGGGCGCCGATGATCGGCAGGTCGCCCAGGCCCGGGTACTTCGAGAGGTCGGTGTTGGTGTCCGACTGCAGCAGGCCAGCGATGGCGATGCTCTGACCGCTGGCCAGCTCGACCATGGTGTCGGCCCGCCGCGTGCGCAGCGCCGGGATGTTGAAGCCGTTGATGGTCACCGCGCCGGCGGCGCTCAGCGCGCTGACCTCCGGGTTGACCTTCAGGCTCATGCGGTTGGGGCCCAGCACCGTCGGCGTGAAGCCCAGCGCGACGCCGAACTGCTTGAACTCGACGGTGACGTCGCCGTCGCCGTCGGCGATCGGGATCGGGAACTCGCCGCCGGCCAGGAAGGTCGCCGGCCCGCCCGAGATCGCCGTCAGGTTCGGCTCGGCCAACAGCCGGATCAGGCCTTCCTCCTCCAGCGCGTCGATCACGCCGTTGAGGTCGATGTTCGTGGAGCTGTAGGCGCCGCTCAGCGTGTTGGTGATGTTGGTGGAGCCGATGACGCTGCCGGCCGGCGTGCGCAGCGTGCCGGTGGCCAGGCCGAAGGTGAAGTTGCCGACGTCGGCCAGCGCCTCCCAGTTGATGCCGAAGCGCTTCAACAGCTCGCGGCTGACCTCGGCGACGCGGACGCGCAGGTTGACCTGGTTCGGGCCGACCACGTGCAGCTGGTTCACCACGCGCTCGTCCTCGGCGATGTAGCTCAGCGCGACGCGGCGCGCCTCCTCGGCCTCGGTGGCGCTGGTGACCGCGCCGGTCAGCACCACGGCACCCGGCATCGAGCGCGCCTCGACGAAGGCGTCGGGCAACAGCGTGCGCAGCGCGCTCGACAGGCCGCTGATGTTGTGCGTGGCGACGACGCGGACGTTGGCCAGCACGGTCTCCTGGCCGTCGACGCTGAAGAACGAGGTCTCGCCGGCGCGCTTGGCGACCAGGTAGATCAGCGTCGGCGACTTGACGACGACGTCGGCGATCTCCGGGTCGGCGACGAACACGGCCGAGGCCGGCTCGACGAGGCGCAGCAGCGTGCCCTTGTGGACCTCGACCTCCAGCCGCTCGGTGCTGGTGCCGATGACCTGCAGCGGTGCCGCGGCGCGCGCCGGCAGGGCCAGACTGGCCAGCGCCAACGCCAGCCCGAGCTGGATCAGGAGCGCCAGCGCCCGGGTGTGACAGAGGTGGGTCATCACAGACCTCCGGCCTCTTCGACCGACGGCGGCGGCGCCGGCGCGGTCGGCGCGGCCTGCGCCCAGTAGTCCGTCGGGTCGTAGTAGAACTGGATGATGTTGCTGTTGGAGCCGCGCGCGACCTCGACCTGGGTCATGATCGGGCGGTCCAGCGGCGAGGCGATCAGCGGGCTGATCTGGCTGTTGATCGTCAGGCTGCGGCTGTAGCTGGGGCCGCCCTCGACGCCGCCTGGGTCCATACGGCCGTTGGCCGGCCACTGCAGGCCACTGCGGCTGTCGATGACGCGGTGCGCGGCCTGGGTGACCGCCGCCTCGTGCGGCTCGCGCTCGTCGTCCGCGTCGGCGGCCTGCAGGCTGCGCAGGGCCAGCGACAGCTTGCCCATCTCGGTCAACAGCTTGACCACCTCGACCTGGCGCGGAAAGACCTCGAGGGTGACGACCTCTGACACGGCCGCGGTCTCGGCCTGGTCGTCGGTCGACTGGTCGATGGCCAGGACGCGCACGTTCGACAGCACCGTCTCGGCCGCCTTGACCGTGAACTTGTCCTTTTCCTTTTCCTTCAGGTGGTGCGTCAGCACCACGTCGACGCGGTCGCCCGGAAACACGAAGCCGGCGATGCCGCTGACGTTGTCGACCGGCACTGTAATGGCGCGCATGCCCGGGTCCAGGACGGCGGCCAGGAAGCCGCGCGAGCCGGGCTCGACGAGGTAGGCCTCCAGCACCGGCTCGCCCTTGACCATGCCGCGGCGCACGACCGTGCCGACGAAAGCCTCGAACGACTTCTGTCCCTTGGGGCCGTCCGGGTCGCGCAGCACGTGCTCTTCGGTCAGCGCGTCCTCCGGCCACGGCTTCCATTCCAGGTGATCCTCCTTGAGGAGGCGCCCGGCGGGCAGCGGCACGCTGGCGACCAGGATTTCGATGGTGTCGGAGACGACTTGCTCCTGCGGCTGGTTGGCTGCCAAGAGCGCCGCCTCGCGCGCCTGCAGCCAGGTCCGGGCGCCGAAGACGGCGCCGCCCGCGGCGACCGCGGCGACCAGGAACAGGACGATGATTCGGGGGGACATGGCAGGACTCCTGCTGCGAAACTCAGATCACGCCGCGGGCCAGCATGGCGGCCACGTAGAGGCCGCCCGCCAGGACCGGCACGGCGTAGGGAATGCGGCTCGGCACGGCGGCGCCGGCGATGCCGTCCGCCGGGGCCAGGCGCCGGGCGCGGTGTTGCTGCGCCAGGATCAACAGGCCGTGCAGGCCGCCGGTCAGCGCGACGATCAGGATCATCGGCGCCAGCAGCGCCGGCCCGGCCCACAGGCTGAGCGCCGTCAACAGCTTGACGTCGCCGCCGCCCAGCCAGCCGCGCGCGAACATGACGGCGCCGACGGCGAACACGATGGCCGCAACCAGCAGCGCGCCGGTCCAGTCGACGCCGCCCAGTGCGACGTGCAGTCCAAACAGCGCGGCCAGGGCCAGCGGGATCGTGTCGGGAATGAGGTAGTCACGCAGGTCGCGGACCGCGGCGGCGCCCAGCAGAAGGACGACGGCGGCAAACAGCGCGAGCTCGGTGACCGTGGCGGGGGTCATGGCGGGGTCTCCGGCGGGAGATCGGGGATGTCGGGTCGTCCGGGAGGGCACTCCCCGGTGCCGGGCGGACCGGCGCCGGGGAGTGCCCTGCGGGGCGGTGAGCCGAGGCCTACCTGGCGCGCCCGCAGGGACACTGCTCCCGGGATCGCGGTTACACGGTCAACCGCTTACGGGGTTGCCGCGCCGCCACTGCCGGCACCGGCAGCGTTCATCTCGTCGATGCCGGTCTGCAGCTGCGTGCCGACGCCGCCGAACACGCCCTCGAGGTTGTCACCGACGGTGACCAGGGCGCCGATGGCGGCGACCGAGACCAGGGCGGCGATCAGGCCGTACTCGATGGCCGTCGCGCCGGACTTGTTGCGCAGAAGTTTGCGAATGGTGCGGATCATGGGTAAGACTCCTTAGTGCGGGGCGCCAAAGTTGACGGTGGCGAATTTCGGACATAATTATTAACGAGAGGTAAAGATGGAATTAAAAACAACGAATTGCAGTAATTAGCTCACGCACATCTTGCGAATTTGTTTTGATCTATATTTGTACGCGAGACATTTTAGTTTTGAACGATAACGTATTCGTTTCCCGACGACTTACCGTCGGAATTCCATTGGGAATCCAGTGAATTTCCGGGTATTTCCCGGCCAAAAATCGTTGGCAAGAAAAACTGATAACACGCTTAAACATAACGAGTCCTTATGTTTTCGTAAACGCAACATTAACAGCGCATCTGTTAATAGAATCGGCCTCAGGGACACCCGAATTAAGAGGTCGACATGGAAATGTCTCGGAAATCGCTGCTGCTGCTGCGCCGCGCGACCCGGGCCGCCACCCGACCGTTCGTGTCGTGTTACGACCTGGTACGGCGCCTGGCGGGCGACCGCCGCGGTTCGGTCTTCGTCATCGTCGCCATCGCCATCGTGCCGCTGATCGGCTTTGTCGGTCTCGCCACCGACACGGCGCGCGGCTACCTGGTCAAGGCCAAGCTGAGCCACGCCATCGACGCGGCGGGCCTGGCCGGCGGCCGGGCCATGCTGGAGCCGGACCGCGACGACGACATCCGCATGTTCTTCGACGCCAACTACCCGGAGGGCTTTCTGGGCTCGATCGTCAACGGCCCGGTCATCATCGCCGACGAGGAGGCCGGCACGCTGACGATCACCGCTAGCGCCACGATGCCGACGTCGTTCATGACGGTGATGGGCTTCGACAACATCGACGCCGAAGCGCGCACCGTGGTGCAGCGTTCGGTGCGCGGCATGGAGCTGGCGCTGGTCATGGACACCACCGGCTCGATGCGCGGCGGCGGCAAGATCGGCGCCATGCGGGACGCCGCCCACGCGCTGGTCGACGAGCTCTACGGCGACGACGAAGTGGTGCTGAACTTCTGGGTCTCGCTGGTGCCCTACGGCGCCATGGTCAACATCGGCAACCAGCGCACCGACTGGCTCGAGACCTACAACCCCGAGGACTGGCTGCCGGCGGCCTGGGACACCAACGCCGAGTACGAGACCGGCGACTTCGCCTCCTACGACGACGTGCCCTACCTGGCGATCGATGAGTCGGAGGGCGAGCGCCCCGACATGCACCCGACCGAGTGGCAGGAGCTCGACCCCATCGAGTGGAAGGGCTGCGTCGAGGCACGGGCCGAGCCCGACGACGCGACCGACGTATTGCCGGCGATCGAGGGCTTCATGCCGACCTACTGGCAGTCGACGCTGCACGTCTATCCCAGCGCCGGCGACAACGACTGGGACTGGGCCAACATCGACGAAGAGAACGGCGCCCAGAACGACGGCCTGGGGCCGAACCTGGGCTGCGGCCCGGCGATCACCCCGCTGGTCGCGCCGAAGTCCACGGTGACCGCGGCGATCGACGAGATGCTGCCGTGGCACCGCGGCGGCACCATGGCCAATCTCGGCCTCGCCTGGGGCTGGCGCACGATCTCGCCGGAGTGGCGCGGCCTGTGGGGCGGCGCCTCGCCAGCCGAGCTGCCCCTCGATTACGACGAGCCGCTGATGGACAAGGTCATCGTCGTCCTCACGGACGGTAACAACCAGTGGTACGACTGGCCGGGCGGTCTGCCGGGCAAGCCGCAGTACGGCAGCTACCCGGACGCCGACTACACGGCTTATGGCCGGCTGAGCGAGGACCGGCTGGGCACGGGCACCATCGACAACGGCGACGCGCGGGACGAGATCAACATCCGCATGTCGGCGCTGTGCAACGCCATCAAGGCGCGCGGCGTGATCATCTACGCCATCACCTTCCGGCTCAACAACGCCGGCACGCAACAGCTCTACCGCGACTGCGCGACCTCGACGGCGCACTACTTCAACTCGCCGTCGAACGCCGCGTTGCCGGAGACGTTCGAGGAGATCGGCAATCAGCTCACCAATCTGCGGCTCGCCGAGTAGCGGCGGCGCCGCAAGGGGGACCAAGAAAATGAGCATTACGGCGGCAAACGACTGGCACGATCCCGCGGTGAGCGTGCGCGACCTGCTGGCCAACGCGACGCGCGACTTCTGCAGTGGCAACCTGGCCGGGGCAGAGCACCTCTACCGTGAGATCGTCGAGGACTATCCGGACCAGCCGGAGGCCTGGTTCCTGCTGGGCCTCATCGCGCTGAAGGCCGGCGACGAGGCGCGGGCCCTGGCGGCGGTCGAGCGGGCCATCGCGCTCAGGCCGGCGCGGGCGCTCTATCACCTCTACGCCGGCGACCTCTACCGCACAGCCGGGCGGCTCGACGACGCCGTGGCGGCGTTCCACACCGCCCTGTTCCTGGAGCCGCGTTCGGCCCGCGCGCTGTGCAGCCTGACGCTCGTCGAGCTGGCGCGCGGCCATGTCGAGGCCGGCCTCGCCGCCTTCCGCCAGGCGCTCGCCGCGACCGTGCGGCTCGACGCCAGGGCGCTCGCCCGGCGCTGCGCGCTGGCCTTCGCGCCCGTGCGCGCGCTCGGGCGCTGGCTGCTGCACCCACAGCAGCCGCTGCCGGTCCTGATCGACACCTATCGCGCCTCCTTGCATGCGCGCTACGGCGACCCCAGCCGCGCGCTGCAGGCCGCACGCCGCGCCGTCGACCGCGCCCCCGGGCTGGTCCCGGCGCGCGTCGGCCTGGGGGAGGCGCTGCGCCAGACCGGTGCCTACACCGCCGCGGCGACCGAGTTCGTGCGGGCCATGGACGTGGCGCCGTTCGATCCCACGGTCGCCATCGCCGCCAGCCGGGCGCTACGCGCCGTCGGCGACCATCGCCGCGCGATCCGCGTGCTGGAGGCCCTGTTCCCGACCCAGCAGACCTCGGTCGCGGTGCAGTGCGCGCTGGGCTGGGCGCGCTACGGCAGCAAGGACGCCAACGCGGTGCGCCCGTTCGAGGTCGCCCTGGCCCACGACCCGGAAGACGTCGACGCGCGCTACGGCCTGGCGCGCTGCCTGCGGGTGACCGGCCGGGTCGACGAGGCCGAGGACGCGCTGCGCCAGGTGCTGGCCGTGCGGCCGGACCACGCCTTCGCCTACAAGACGCTGGCGGAGAGCGGGCGCCTGGCACCGAACGACGCGCTGTTCGCGCGCCTGGTGCGGCTGGCCGGCGGGCAGCGCGGCAGCCAGTTCGAGCGCGCGACCTACAACTTTGCCGCCGCCCACGCCTATGAGCACGCCGGCGACGCCAGCGCCGCCTGGGCACATTACGTGCGCGGCAACGACCTACGCGACGTGACCTACGCGCGGACCGCCTGGACCCGCCATGTCGACGCGCTGGTCGCCACCTACGACAGCGACTTCTTCGCCGCCAACGCCGAGCGCGGCGACGCCAGCGAGCAGCCGGTCTTCGTCATCGGCATGCCGCGCGCGGGCACCGACCTGGTCGGCCACCTCTTGGCCGGCCATCCCGACGTCTCGCGCGCCGGCGATCTCGAGGCGCTCGACCAACTGGTCAAGCACCTGCCCGAGACGCCGGGCGTCGACGGTGCCTATCCCGAGTGCATCGGGACGCTGGACGGCCATGTCGGGCGGCGCCTGGCGGTCGACTACCTGGCGCGGCTGCGCGACTACGGCGCGGCGACGCGCTTCATCGTCGACACCATGCCGGAGAACTTCCTGCACCTGGGGCTGATCGCGACGCTGTTCCCCAACGCGCGCATCGTGCACTGCCGGCGCGATCCGCTGGAGACCTGCGTGCTGCTCTACTGCCGCAGCTTCGCGCGCGAGCGGCCCTACGCCTATGCGCTCGACAACGTGGCGCACTACTACCGGGAATACGAACGACTGATGGCGCACTGGCACCGCGTGCTGCCCGACCGCATCCTGGAGGTCGACCACGCCACGCTGCTGGCCGACCCGGAGAGCGAGACGCATCGCCTGCTGGCCCATTGCGGGCTGCGCCGGACGGAGCCGGGCGCGCTGGCCGCCGCCGGCGGGCCGCCGCCGCCGGTGCGCCGATCGGCGTTGCAGGACGGCGCCGGTCTGGTCGCCGCCTACGACGCCTATCTCGAGCCGCTCAAGGACACCCTCGCGGGGTGAGCGTTCCGGCCGCTGTCGTCGTCGGGATCGCCGCCAGGATCTCGGCGACGATGGCGGCCGGCGCCGCCGCGGCGTCGAGGATCACCACGCCCGGCTCGTCCGCCGGCTCCTCCAGCGCCGCGAACTGGCTCGGCACCAGGCTGGCCGGCATGAAGTGGTCGCGCCGCGCCGCCATGCGCGCCGCCGCCTCCTCCGGCGAGATCTTCAGCCAGGCAAAGACCACCGCGCCCTCGACGTCGCCGCGCAGCACGTCGCGATAGCGCCGCTTGAGCGCCGAGCAGGTCGCGACCACGGCCTCGCCCTGGCTTCGTCGCCGGGTGATTTCGGCGGCCAGCGCAGCGAGCCAGGGCGCCCGGTCGGTGTCGTCCAGCGCCTCGCCGCGGCTCATCTTGGCGACGTTCGCCGGCGGGTGGAAGTCGTCGGCCTCCATGAGCGTCGCGCCGCGCGCCGCCGCCAGGCCGCGCCCGACCGTGGTCTTGCCGGCGCCGCAGACGCCCATCACGACGATGGCCGGCGCCGCGGCGGTCACAATTCCTCGTCGCCGCGCGGCCAGGGGAAGGTCGAGCGGCCGGGCTTGTCCAGGCGGCCGAAGCCGTGGCCGCCGAAGCGGTCGCGCATCGCCTCGATGACGTTCGCCGACAACCGCGCGCTGCGCATGCCGTCGAGATACGCCAGGGACGAGGCCATGGCCGGCACCGGCAGGCCCTGCGTCGTGGCCATGGGGACGACGCCGCGCAGCGCCGGCAGCGTGGGCGTCAGCTTCTCGCGGTAGTCGGCCGCCAGCAGCAGGTTTTCGACGTCGGGCAGGGCGTCGTAGATCACGGCGACATCGTCCAAGAGGCTGGAGCGGATGATGCAGCCGGCACGCCACAGCTCGGCGACGCGGGCCAGCTCCATGCGCCAGCGCTGGCTCTTGCGCGCCGCGTCCAGCACGGCGAAGCCCTGCGCATAGGTGATCAGCCGGCCGGCGAACAGCGCGTCGTGCAACAGCGGCAGCCAGGTCGCCCGGTCGACGTTGGCGGCGTTCGTCGGTCCGGCGATCGACTTGGCCAGCGTCGCGCGCTGCTGGCGCCGCGCCGAAATCGCGCGGGCGGCCACCGCCTCGCTGATCGTCGGTGCCGGCGCGCCCATTTCCAGCGCCGCCTCCGCCGCCCAGCGCCCGGTGCCCTTCTCGCTGGCCCGGTCGACGATGACCTGGATCAGCGGCCGCTTGGTATCCGGGTCGATGGTGCCCATCACTTCGGCGGCGATGTCCAGGAGATAGGACTTCAGCGGCCCGCCGCGCCAGCCCTCCAGCGCCTCGTGGCTGGCCTGCACGCCCAGGCCCAGCAGCCGTTGCATCAGCGTGGCGACCTCGGCGATGAGCTGCATGTCGGCATATTCGATGCCGTTGTGGATGGTCTTGACGAAATGACCGGCGCCGCCCTCGCCCAGCCAGGCACAGCACGGCGTGCCGGCGGCGCGGGCCGCGATCGCCTCCAGCGTCTTGCCGACGCGGCGCCAGCCGTTGTGCGGGCCGCCGACCATGATCGCCGGACCGCGCCGGGCACCTTCGGGGCCGCCGGACAGCCCGGCCCCCATCCAGTGCACGCCGCGGTCGCGCAGCGACGCCTGGCGGCGCTCCGTGTCGCGCCAGTGCGAATTGCCGCAGTCGACCACCACGTCGTTCTCGGCGAGGAACGGCATGAGGGCCTGCAGCGTCTGGTCGACCGGCTTGCCGGCCGGCACCATCAGCAGCAGGGTCATCGGCGGCTTCAGGCTGTCGATCACTTCGACCAGGCTGTTGCAGACGGTGATTGAGAGCTTCTCCGGTTGGTCCTGGGCGCGCACGGCGGGGTCGCTGTCGAAGGCGTAGATGCGCTGGCCGTAATCGGCCAGATTGAGCGCCAGGTTGCGCCCCATGGGTCCCAGCCCGAAAAGGCCGATCTCGCCTTGTGCGGCCATCGTCAGGCGTCGTGGATCGGCACGGCGGCGGGCGCGCGCGCGCTCAGCCGGTCGCGCAGCCGTGGCGGCAGCACCTCGTCCGCCAGGTCGCCGTCGGTGCTGGCCAGGTGCCGCGCCGCCGCCTCCAACAGCGACTCGGCGTCCGGGGCCTCGAGCCGCGAGAAGCGCAGGCGCAGCTTGCCGGGGCCGGAGATCGCCGCGTTGCAGGGGTGGCGGCAGCCGCCCAGGCAGTTGACGGCCAGGACGGCGACCTCGGCCCGGTGCGGCCAGTCGCGCACCAGCGCCTTGACGCGACGCGCCAGCGCCTCGCCGCGGTCGGCGGTACCGGGCGGCGGCGCGGGTTCGTAGCGGGGGCAGGTGCGGCACACATGCAGCGTGTGCGGCGGCACATAGGCGGGTCTGGTCATGAGTCGCGGCGACGATAACCGAGGCCGGCGCGCATTGCAGCCCTTGCGGTCACGCGGCGGCGGCGGTCAGGTCCGCGCCCACGGCGTCGGCGACGGTGGCGAAACCGTCGCGGCGCAGCAGCGCCGCCAGCTCGCGCTTGATGCGGGGCACCAGCGCCGGGCCCTGGAAGACCAGCGCCGTGTAGAGCTGGACCAGCGCGGCACCGGCGCGGATCTTGGCGTAGGCGTCGGCGCCGCTCGCCACGCCGCCGACGCCGATCAGCGGTACCTGGCCGCCGCTGAGCCGCGCCACGTCCCGCAACAGCGCCGTCGAGGGCGCGAACAGCGGCCGGCCCGACAGGCCGCCGGCCTCCGCCGCGTGGCGGCTCTTCAGCCCCGCGGGCCGCGCCAGTGTCGTATTGCTGACGATCAGGCCGTCGACGCCGTCAATCGCCGCCTCGACCAGTCGCGCCAACAGGCTTGCGTCGACGTCGGGCGCCAGCTTGACCAGCAACGCCGGCGCCGCGGGCCCGCGCGGGCAGAGCTCGCGCAATTGGGTCAGAAGCGCCCTTAGCCGGCCGGGCTCCAGGAACACCTTGCCGTTCGCGGTGTTGGGGCAGGAGACGTCGACGGTCAGGAAGTCGGCCAGCGGGGCGAAGCGGGCGACGAGGGCGGCGAAGTCCGCCGCCGGGTCGGCGCTGTCGGTGTTGCTCGCCAGGTTGACGCCTACGGGGCGCGAGCGGCGGGCGCGGGCCAGCCGCTCGGCGACCGCCGTCATGCCGTCGTTGTTGAAGCCCATGCGGTTGATCGCGGCGCCGTCTTCGTCCAGGCGGAACAGCCGCGGGCGCGGGTTGCCGGCCTGCGGCCGCGGCGTGACGCCGCCGACTTCCGTGAAGCCGAAGCGCAGCTTCAGCGCCGCCTCGACCGCGACCGCGTTCTTGTCGAAGCCGGCGGCGAGGCCCAGCGGGTTCGGGAAGTCGCTGCCCCACAGCCGCGTCGCGAGACAGGCCTCGTCGGGTCCGCGCTCGACTGGCCCAAGGCCGTGCCCCAGCGCCCACAGTGTCGCCCGGTGCGCGGCCTCCGGCTCCACTCGGCGCAGCGCGCCCGCCGCCAGTTCGTGCAGCCGGCTCACGCGCCCGCGCCGACGTCCGCATCGGCGCGCACGCGGCCGTCGGCGCGCTCGGTCGCCAGCAGGCGTTGGACCTCGCGCGCCTCGGCCTCGCCGAACAGGAAGGTGAAGAGGCCGAAGCGCCGGCCGCGCGTCACCTCCAGCGCCTCGTGCAACAGGCCGCAGGAGAAGATCACCGCGCCGCCCGCCGGCGGCCGGTAGGCGCCGCGGCCGAACTCGGGAAAGCGCAGCTCGCCGCCGTCGTAGTCCTCGTTCAGGTTGGCCGACATGGCGAAGCGCCGGTGCTGGGTGTAGGGCGTGGAGTTGTCGCGGTGGCGGCGGAAATAGCCGCCCGCGGGCGCATCCGGGCCGGGGGCGACGTAGCAGCCGACGCGGAAGGTCTCGTGCTGGGTCGCGCGGTACTGGAAGGCGCGCTGGATCGCCGGCAGCACCCGGCCGGCCAGCCGCGCGCGCAACGCCGCGACCAGCTCGGGCTCCGCGACCGGCACGTCCAGGCGCTGCTTGATGCCGGCGTCGTAGGCAGTGCCGCCGGTCTCGCGCGTGCCGGTCGAGACCCCGCCCTTGAGCTTCTCCTCGCGCGCCCACAGCGCCATCAGCGTCTCGCACAGGTCGGGGTCCAGGACATCGGGGATCAAGAGCGCCGGCGCGGCCTGGGTCAGCACGGTCTTGGGCGTTGCCGCCCACAACTCCGCGCACAGTGTCTGCGCGGCGTCGACGGTCGCCGGCGTCGCCGGCAGGCGCGCGACCAGCCGGCTGGCCGCGTCGACGACGAACACGGTCGGCGACTCCGCGCCCAGCGCCTGCGCCAGCTTCCCGCCGGGATCGGCGAGGGCCAGCGCCGCGCCCTCGTCCGCCGCGTCGATCAGTACCAGCGTGGTCTCGATCGCGGCGAAGGCGTCCGCGACCGCTCGCCACGGCGCCGGGTCGCCGAACACGACCACCAGCGGCCGGCCGGCGATGGTCTGCCGGTACAGCGAAACGGCCTCGCCGTCGCCGTCCCGCAGCGTCACGTCGGGCAGCGAATCGCCCGGCTGCAGGGCGAACGAAGCGGGCGGCGGCTCCATGGCCGGCACCTTGACCGCGGGGGCCGGCTGCGGTCAAGGTCACGCCGCCATGGCGTCCGGGACCCAGCTCACCACCGCGCGCGAGGACGGCCTGCTGCTCCTGCGGCTGGACCGGCCGGACAAGCGCAACGCGATCGACGATGCGCTGCTGGCGGCGCTCGGCGCCGCCGTGGCCGAGGCCGGCGACGACGTCAAGGCCATCGTGCTGTACGGCGCCGGCGAGCACTTCTGCGCCGGCCTCGATCTCGCCGAACACCGCGACCGCGCGGCGGTCGAGGTGGTCGAGCATTCGCGCGGCTGGCACCGCACGTTCGACGCGCTGCAGTTCTGCGGCCGTCCGGTGGTCGCGGCGCTGCACGGCGCGGTCGTCGGCGGCGGGCTGGAGCTGGCGCTGGCGGCGCACGTGCGCGTCGCCGACACGACCGCGTTCTATCGGTTGCCCGAGGGCCGCCGCGGCATCTTCGTCGGCGGCGGCGCCAGCGTGCGCGCGTCGCGCGTGCTCGGCGCCGACCGGCTGACCGAGATGATGCTGACCGGGCGGACCTACGACGCCGACGACGGCCAGCGGCTGGGCCTGTCGCATTACCTGGAGCCGCAGGGCGCGGCGCTCGCGCGGGCCAAGGCGCTGGCGCGCCAGGTCGCCGGCAACGCGCCGCTCTCCAACTACCTGATGCTCAACGCGCTGGCGCGCATCGCCGAGATGGGCCGCGAGGACGGCCTCTTTACGGAGGCTCTCGCGGCGGCGCTGGCCCAGTCGACCGACGAGGCGCGGGAGGGCTTGGCGGCGTTCCTCGAAAAACGCAAGGCCGGCTTCGAGGGCTGAGCGTTATCGTTTTTAACGGCCTCGGCGCCGGCCCGCACCCCCGCCCGGCCACCCATGGCAGTATCCTCGGGGTGGCCGGGCGGGGGTGCGGGTCGGGGATGCAACGTCAACCGACAATGCGTCAGAAGCCCCAGCGGTCGATGCGCAGCACCACGGTCTCGGCGTCGACGCTGACCTTGCGGTTCTCCAGGAAGATGTCGAGCAGATCGACAAGCTCCGGCGCGTCGGGCCGCACGGCGATGGCGATCTGGTCTTCCCACTCGGCGATCTCACAGAGCCGAACGTAGATCCGCGCCGCCGGGTTGTCGTTCAGGTAGGTCCGCGCCAGGATCTCCCCCTGCAGGCTGATCGAGAGCGACCCGGCCCGCACCCCCGCCGCCAGATCGGCGAAGTCGTCGAACGCCGTGGGCTCGGTGTCCGGCGCCAGCTGGCGCGCCAGTTCCTCGTAGAAGGTGCCGCGCTGGACCGCGACGGCACCCTCCGTGGCCAACAGCCGCGCCACCTGCCGGGCGTTCGGGCAGTCCTTGGCGTAGCGGATGTTGCGGGCCCGGTTGACCAGCAGGGTCGGGTTCTGCCGCATGTAGGGACGCGTGAAGCGCACATAGAGCGCGCGCTGGGTCGAGCGACTCAGGTTCGAGATCGCGATGTCCGCGTCGCCGCCGGCGACCTGGGCGATCAGCTCGTCATAGGTCTTCGCCGTGCGTACGATCCTGAGCGGAATGCGCAGCGACTTGCTGAAGGCGTTGATAAGCTGGATGTCGAAGCCGCGCGGCCCGCCGTCTTCGCCGGTCATGATCATGGGCGGCGCGTCGCGGTCGATCACCGCGACGACCAGCTCGCCCTTGGCGGCAAAGGGCTGCAGCCCGGGCAACAGGTCCTGCGCCGCGGCGCCGCCCGTGACGGCGAGCGCGAACACGGCGATCGCGGCGCGCCACAGGCGCGTGAGCAGCGGGTCAGCCATCGCGCGCCTCCGCCGGGCCCGCGCTCTCTTGCGCGCCGGCCCGCGAGCGGCGCCCCAGCGCGATGATCAGGATGTTGCACGTCGCGAGCACGGTCATCATGGAGACCAGCGGGCCGACCACCTGCTCGGTCGTGGCGAGCACGACGATGGTCAGCGCGTCGGGCACCTCGATGGCGATCAACAGTGGCGCCAGCGCCGGCGCCAGCACGGCGCCGCCGCCGACGATCGCGGTGCCGCCGAGCATCGAGCCGATGGCCAGGATCGCGGTGACGCCGGGGGTTATGTCGATGCCGTACACCTGCGCGAGGAACATGCCCGTCATGGCGAACTGCAGGATCTGGCCGTGCTGGTTGGCGATCGTGCCGAAGGGGATCACGGTGGAGGCAAATTCCTCGTCGATACCGAAGCGCTCGGTCAGCGCGTCGATCGACGGCCGCAGCGCGATCAGCGGGCTGTTGGTGACGAAGGCCAGCAGCAAGGGCTCGCGCAGGCGCGCGACGATGGCGACCGGCGAAAGGCCGCCGAACACGGTGCCCAGCACCAGGTAGCTGGCCAGGATCAGAATGCCGGCGACGTAGAAGGCGCCCAGATAGCCGATCAGGCTGAGGAAGAACGTGCCGTCGACGCCGGAGATGATGCCGCCCATCAGCGCGAACAGCCCGATCGGCAGCGGCACAAGTATCCAGCCGAACAGCTTGGAGAAGGCCTCGTAGAGGTTGTGAATCAGCGCCAGCGTCGCGTCCGTCGCCTTGCTGCGCACCGAGCCCAGGGCGAGGCCCGCGATGATGCAGAAGATGACGACGGCGATCACGTCGTTGCTGCTGAGATCGTTGAAGATGTTCGTCGGCACGATGTTCTGCAGGAAGACCATGAAGCCGCCGCGCTTGGTGCCCCCCGCGCTGACGTCCATCTGGCTGCCCAGCGCCGCCGCGGTGCCCTCGCTCAGCCCCGCGCCGGGGGCCAGCACCAACGCCACGGCAATGCCGATGACGCAGGGGATGAAGAGCCCCAGGACGTAGACGATCGCCAGGCGATTGAAGACGGCCCGGATGCGGGTGCTGCGCAGCATGCGGCCGGCGCCCCAGATCAGCGCGGTGATCATGATCGGCAGGATGCAGATCGACAGGATCGCGATGTAGAGGGTGCCCAGCGGCATCATGTCGGCGCCGAGACCGGGCAGCCAGACGCCGACGGCGGCGCCGCCGAGAATGCCGAGCACGATCGTCTTCGGGTCGGTCAGAACTCGATGCAACATCCCCATTGCGTCCCCCCGGCGCGACCGGCCGCCATCCTACGCGGCCCGGCATGCCACGTCATCGCCGCCGGCCGCTATCGCTCACGAAGCATCCCGGCGGGCGGACCGGTCAGCGCTGCTCGCGGTTCTCCGTCAGGGCGCCCAGACCCAGGCCCATGTGGAACAGGCCGTCCATGAACCGGCCGACCGGTACGTCGAGGCGGGTCAGCCGGTCCGCCGCGACGATCTGCAGCGTGCCGACGCCGGGCGTCGGCGACGTCGGCAGAAAGACGATCGCGCGGCCGTCGGCCAGCTCCTCGACGATCAGCGCCGGCGCCTGGCCGTCGAGCGGCAGGCGCAGCAGCGCCGGCGCGAAGCGCGCCTCGTCCGCGTTGCCGGCGAAGCGGCGGGTGAAGCCGCGCATCATGCTGTAGCCCGGGATCGGGTCCAGCACCGTGCGCTCGACCGCGCGGCCCAGTCCGACACCCAGCGTCGAGCGCATGGCGAGGCCGACGACCAGCGACACCAGCACGAGGATCAGACCCGCCTGCAGCTCCGGGTGTTCGGCGTCGGCGAGCGACCAGCCGGGGACCAGGTCCGCGATCGGCGAGGCGAGGCCGACGATCAGGTCGAGGGTCTCATCGATCACGAAGGCGACCAGCACCACCGGCAGCACGACGAAGAAGCCGCCGGCGAGCGTGGCGGTAACGAAGGTCCGGATCGCGCGCATGGTCGCCTCCCGCGGCTGTGTTACCCTCGCGCCGATCATGCCTGACGCGAGCCGCAGCGGCGCTGGCCGCATCCTGCCGGCGCTGGCGGCGGTCGCGATGCTGCTGGTCGCGGCCTGCACCAGCGTCCCTTTCGACTATCCCAAGAGCGAAAGCCTGGCGGTCGCGCCCAGCGACGACACGCGCCTGGGCCAGCGGGCCGCCGCGTGGCGCGCGGAGAACAAGCCCGGCATGTCCGGCTTCTACCCGCTGTTCGAAGGAAACGATGCCCTGGGCGCCCGGCTGCGGCTCATCGAGGGGGCCGACCAGACCATCGACGCGCAGTACTTCCTCATCAAGGGCGACCTGGCCGGCAGCCTGTTTGCCGGCAAGCTGCTGCGCGCCGCCGACCGCGGCGTGCGCGTCCGCTTCCTGGTCGACGACGTGTTCACGACCGGCTTGGACGAGGAGTTGGCGCTGCTGAACAGCCACGCCAACGTCGAAGTGCGGCTGTTCAACCCCATCTCCCGCCAGGGCTTCCAGTCGCTCAATTTCCTGGCCGACTTTCGGCGCGCCAACCGGCGCATGCACAACAAGTCGCTCACGGTCGACAACGTCGTCACAATCGTCGGTGGCCGCAACATCGCCGACGAGTACTTCCAGATCGGCACCGAAGCGGACTTCGCCGACTTCGAGGTGATCGGCATCGGGCCGGTCGCGGCCCAGGTGTCGAAGACCTTTGACATCTTCTGGAACAGCGCGCGCGCCGTGCCCATGGAGGCCTTCGGCCGCCGGGTCGACGCGGCGCAGCTCGATACGTTGCGCCAGAGCATGGAGCGCTACATCGCGGAGGCGGACGACGGTATCTACGGCAGGGCCGTGAACAGCCCGTTCTTCGACGACCTGGTGGCGGGGCGCATCGAGCCCATTCCGTCGGTCGCCCATGTCGTCACCGACCGGCCGGAGAAGCTGAAGGTACCGATCGGCGGCGGTCAGACGCTCGCCGGAGTACTCCGCCGGCTGATCGACGAAGCCGAGCGCGAGGTGATCTTCCTGACGCCTTACTTCGTGCCGCGCGACGCCGGCGTCGCGCTGTTGAGCGAGGCCCGCGCGCGCGGCGTGCGCGTCGTCATCCTCACCAACTCGCTCGCCTCGACGAACCATCCGGTGGTGCATTCGGGCTATGCGCCCTACCGCCGGGCGCTGCTCGAAGCCGGCGTGGAGCTCTACGAGGTCAAGGTCGACGCCGGCGGGCCGCTGCCTCTGACGATGCACACGAAGGCGGCCGTATTCGACCGCGAGGTACTGTTCGTCGGCTCGCTCAACCTCGATCCGCGCTCGATCGACATCAACACGGAGATGGGCGTGTTCCTGGACTCGCCCGGAATCGGCGACCGCTTCGCGAAGATCGTCGACGCGGCGACGCGGCGCTTCACCTACCGGGTCGTGCTCGACAACGGCGGGCTCGAATGGCGCTACGAGGACGGCGCCGCGCCGCTCGTCCGCACCTACGAGCCGGACGCCAGCTTCGGCCGCAACTTCGTGGCGGACTTCGCCCGCCTGCTGCCGATCAAGGATCAACTGTAGCCTTGCCGCGCTTGAGCGCCGCGGTCGCGGCACGTTATCTGGACGGGTGATCCGTGACCGCCACGACCCAGCCTGACGCGATGAACGACGCCCCGCCACGCGCGATGCGAAACCGCCTCTGGCGCGACCCGTTGCTCGGCTTCCTCGCGCTCACGGTCGTGCTGTTCGCGCTCGACGCGGCGGTGCCGCGGGACGACGGCCGCACCATCGTCATCGACCGGGCGACCGTCGCGGCGATGGTCGAGCGCAACGCCTATCTGCTCGGCCGGCCGCCGACGCCCGTGGAGCGCGCCGCGCTGATCGACGCCGCCGTCGACCACATCGTGCTGGCGCGCGAGGCCACGGCCCTGGGCCTCTACGCGGGTGATCCGCAGATCCGCGGCGAGCTGTTCGAGCGCCTGGCCCGGCGCTTCGCCGCCGACGTGGCGGAGCCGACCGAGGCCGAGATCGCGGCGTACTACGCCGCCCGCCGGGACCAATTCGGCGGCCGCACCCTCGACCGGGTCCGCGGCTTCATCCGCACCGATCTCTGGCTCAAGCGGCGCGAGGCCCGGCTTGCCGGGGTCGCCGCGGCGGCGCGCGACCGCTACGCCGTCGTGCTGACGGAGGCCGCGCCGTGAGCGGCCGGCTGCGCCGCGCCAGCCTGCTGCACTTCGTGGCGCTGGGGGCGGCGCTCTACGTCATCCTCGACGTGCTGGCCGCGCCGCGTGAGGAAATCGTGATCGCCGTCGGACCCGCGGTCGCCGTCCGGGAGGCCGCGCTCGGCCGGGCCTTGAGCGCCGAAGAGCGGGCGGCGCTGCTCGACCGTATCGTGCAGGAGGAGGTCCTCGTCCGCGAGGCATTCCGCCTGGGCCTGCACACCGGCGGGCGCATCCAGAAGCGCCTGGCCGACAAGATGATCGTGCTGCTGCAGGACGACGTGCCCGCGCCGGACGAGGCCGAGCTCAGGGCCCTCTTCGACGCCAACCTCGCGCGCTACGGGCCGGCGCCGCCGCCCTTCGACGCCGTGCGCGGGGCGCTGCGCAACGAGTGGAGGTTCACCCGGGCCCGCGCCATCGTCGACGCCAAGGTCGCGGAACTGCGCCGCGACTACCGGGTGGTGATCGAGGACGACGCGCCGTGATGCGTTTGCTGCTGGTCATGATCCTGCTGCTCGGCGCCACGCCCGCGTTCGGCCACGCGCTGGGCGTCAGCCGCGCGACGCTGACCGAGACGGGTGCCGGCGCGTACGTCATCGACATCGGCCGACCGCTGGAGCAGGCGCGGCGCATGGGCGTGCTCGACCCCCTGCTGCCCGACCGTTGCCGCCTCGACGCGCCGGCCGCCGGCACGCGCTACCGCATCGCCTGCGACCCGGCACTCACCACCGACGACGTCATCGTGCTGCCGTGGGTCAGCCAGCAGGGCGTGATGCTGACCGCGCGCTGGCGCGACGGCGCCGAGGCGCGCGACCTGTTCGTCGCCGAGAACGGCGCGATTGCAGTGGACCTGGCACGGCTGCGCCGGGGCGGCGGATCGTGGACCGCCGCCGCCGGCCGCTACCTGGCGCTGGGCGTCGAGCACATCCTCACCGGCGTCGACCATCTGCTGTTCGTGTTGGGCCTGCTGCTCTTGGTACGCGGCGTGCGCCGGCTGGTCGCGACGATCACCGCCTTCACCATCGCCCACAGCATCACGCTGAGCTTCGCGACGCTGGGCTGGGGGCCCGTCGCGGCGCGGCCGGTCGAGGCGGCGATCGCGCTCTCCATCGTCTACCTGGCACTCGAGATCCTGCGCGAGGACCGTGGCGAGACGGCCCTGGCGAAACGCTGGCCTTGGAGCGTCGCCTTCGTCTTCGGCCTGCTGCACGGCTTCGGCTTCGCGGGTGCGCTCAGCGAACTCGGCCTGCCGCCGGGCGACATCCCGCTGGCGCTCCTGTTCTTCAACGTCGGTGTCGAGGTGGGGCAACTGGTGTTCGTCGCCGTCGTGCTGGCGGCACTGTGGAGCCTGCACCGGCTGCCGCTCGCGGCGCAGGCTTGGCCGCGCACGGCGGTCGCCTACGCCATCGGCGGCGTCGCCACCTACTGGGTCTTCAGCCGCGCCGTACCGATCCTCGAGGGCGCGGTGCTGTAGCGGAGGGTCCGTTCGAGTGGCACCGACCGGGTTCGCACGCGCCGCCGCAACACCCCCCACCCTAACCCTCCCACTCAAGGGGGGGGAGGGGATTTCAATTCCCGCTCAGCACCTTATTCACCCTCCCCCTTGACGGGGGAGGGCCGGGGTGGGGGTGACTCGGTCAGAGGCAAAGCATTGTCGGGGCGCTTTGTTCCAGCGCCGGCGGTGCCGCGCGCTATGCGATCAACGATCCGACGCGGTCGAGGCTCTGCGGCACGTCGGCGCCATGGGCCTCGGCGAGCGGGCGCACCAGGCGTTCGACCTCGGTGCGCCCCAGCGCATCCATCTGCGCGCACGGCGGGCTCGACCAGCGCAGCGCCAGCCGGGCGCCGGTGTCGATGTCGGCCGGCGCCGCCACGTCCTCGGCGAGCGCCTCGAGCAGCGCCAGGAACACGGCGCCGCGCAGCCGGTCGGCGATGGCCGCCTCGGCGGCGGGGTCGTCGGCCGGCGAGCTCTCCAGCGCCGCCTCGACCGGCCAGGTGGCGTCGTCGCCGCCGGTCTGCCGCACGCTGGCGGCGGGGGCGTAGAACGGGCCCAGCGGCTCCAGGTTCTCCGCCGCGTGCAGCATGATGCGCGCCTTGGTCAGGTTCATCACCGTGAACGGCCCCGCCGCGGCGCCGAACGTGCCTTGCGCGACGCGCTCGATCCGGCCGATGTGGTGGCCCTCGTCGATCAGCCTGCCGGCCTCGTTGCAGAACGGCACGAAGAAGCGGTTGATGGCGAAGCCGTTGCGGTCGCGGCATTGGAGCGCCGTCTTGCCGGTCGCCGCGACGAAAGCCAGCGCCGCCGCATACGCCGCGTCGCCCGTGCGGGCGCCGCGCACGACCTCGACCAGCGGGTTGACCTGCGCCGGGCTGAAATAGTGCAGGCCCAGAAAGCGCTCGGGCCGCTCGACCGCGTCGGCCAGTGCGTCGACCTTCAGACACGAGGTGTTGGTGGCGACCAGAGCGTCGGGCCGCGCAGTGCCGTTGAGGCGCTGGAACAGCGCGGTCTTGACGTCCAGTTCCTCGAACACGGCCTCGATGACCAGGTCGGCATCCGCCGCGACGGCGAGGTCGGTGCCGGTCGCGAGCCGCCCGAGCGCCGCGTCGGCGTCTCCCTGACTCAGCCGCCCGCGCGCCACGGCACGGCCGAGGCTGGCGGCGATGCCGTCGCGGGCCCGTTCGACCGCCGGCTGGTCGGCGTCGATCAGCGCCACGGGGATGCCGCTGGCGATGACGTTCTGGGCGATGCCGGCGCCCATGGTGCCGGCGCCGACGATGGCGACGCGGCCGACGCTCACGGGCCCACGTCCAGCACGACGGCGATGCCCTGACCGCCGCCGATGCAGGCGGCGCCGACGCCGGTGCGGCCGCCCGAGCGCCTCAGCTCGCGGGCCAGCGTCAACAGGATGCGCAGGCCCGTCGCCGCCAGCGGGTGGCCGATGGCGATGGCGCCACCGTTGACGTTGACGCGCTCACGGTCGAGGCCCAGCTCGCGCTCGACAGCCAGGTACTGGGCGCCGAACGCCTCGTTGATCTCGAAGCGGTCGATGTCGTCCAAGCCCAGCCCGGCGATCTCCAGCACCTTGCGGATCGCCGGCGCCGGGCCGATGCCCATGACGTGCGGCGGCACCCCGGCGGCGGCGCTGGCGACGATGCGGGCGAGGGGCGCGGCGTCGCGGCCGTTGCCGCGGGCGACGACGGCGGCGGCGGCGCCGTCGACGATCGCCGAGCTGTTGCCGGCGGTCTGCACGCCGCCGAACACGGGCTTCAGCTTTGCCAGCAACTCGCGGGGTGTGTCGCGCACGTGTTCGTCGGCCTCGAACAGGGCGACGCCGCGCGGCAGCTTGATGCGCCGCGGCGCGTAGCCCTCCGCCTCCACGGCGCCGGGCGCCACGGCTGCTATTTCGCCAGACAGAAAACCGTTCTGCTGGGCGGAATGGGCGGCGACGAAACTGCGGGCGGCGTAGTCGTCGACGGCGTCGCGGGTGATCTGATACTCGGTCGCCAGGTTCTCCGCGGTCTGGCCCATATAGGTCTCGCTGGCCGGGTCCCACAGGGCCTCGGCGAGGAAGTCCTTGAAGCCGTCATGGCCCAGGCGGAAGCCGCCGCGCAGGTCGAAGGCGGCGATCGGGTTGCGGCTCATGGACTCGGCGCCGACGCACAGCGCCGTGTCGAGCTTGCCCAGCTGGATCGCGTCGGCCGCCTGGGCCACGGCCTCGAAGCCCGAGCCGCAGAGCCGCTGCACGCCCAGCGCCGGCGCGCCGCGCTTGACCCCGCAGTAGAGCCCGACATGCCGCGGCAGGTAGAGCGCGTCGAAGTCGCTGGGCGCCAGGCTGGCCGCGACCACCGCGTCGATGGCGTCCGACGGCACCTCGGTCTCGGCCAGCGCCGCGCGCCCCGCAACGATGCCAAGGTCCGTCGCGCTGACGTCCTTCAGCGTGCCGCCATAGTCGGCGAACGCCGTGCGTCGGCCGCCCAACAGCCAGACGTCGTCGTAGGCGACGCCGATGCCGTCGTGTCCGTCAGTCGTCATGTACCGCCCTCCCGGTGCTCAGGATGCCGCCGCGGGCGCCGCCAGGTCCAGTACGTCGGTTTCGTCGCCATAAAGCCGCGCTACGTCCGCCGCGCGCCGGTCCAGTACCGCGCGCTGGTTCACGTAGCCCTTGTCGGTGATTTCGCCGGCATCGATCGAGGGCGGCGCGGCGAGCAGCAGCGCCCGGGCTACCCGGCGGCTGGTCGCGGGGTTGCTGGCGTTGTGCGCGGTGAGACCGGCAAGAACCGCGGCGCGCAGGGCCGGGTCGTGGACCAGCGCCGGGTCGGCGGGGAACAGCAGCACGCCCACCTCGGCGCGGCCCTCGCCGGTCACCACCGCGTCCTGCACCAGCGGCGCCAGCGCGTCGACCAGCGCCGCCCGCAGCGCGCCGACATGCACCCAGGTGCCCGACGTGAGCTTGAAGTTCTCCGCCAGGCGCCCGTCGAGCACGAGCCCCCGCGCCGGCTCGTCGTCGTCCGCCAGGCGGCCGGCGTCGCCCATGATGAGGAAGCCGTCGGCGTCGAAGGCGCGCGCCGTCAGGTCCGGCCGGCGCCAGTAACCGGGCGTGACGTTGGGGCCGCGCACGCGCAGTTCCAGTCGGTCGCCGCGCGGCCTGAGCATCACCCCGGTGCCGGGGATCGGCACGCCGACATTGCCGGCCTCGGCGTCGGGCCAGAGCACGCAGGTCGCGGTCGGCGCCGTCTCGGTCGCGCCCCAGCCGGAGAGGATCGGCACGGCGCGCCCGGCGATGCGCCGGGCGAGCGCCGCGAGGCGCGCGTGCAGCGCCGCCGGCAGCGCCGCACCGGCGTATTTCAGTGCCACCAGGCGGGCGAAGAAGCGCGCCGCCAAACCGTCGTCCGCTTCCAGGTGCGGCAGCAGCATGTCGTAGCCGCGCGGCACGCTGAGATACAGCGTCGGGGATATTTCATTGAGCGCCCGCAGGGTCGGGCCCAGGCGGCCGGGCAGCGGCCGGCCGGCGTCGATGTAGAGCGTGCCGCCGTGGCACAGCGCCATGTTGAACACCAGGTTGCCGCCGAAGGTGTGGTGCCAGGGCAGCCAGTCGACCAGCACCGGCCGCTCGAGGAACGGCCAGATCTGCGCCGTTGCCTGCTGGTTCGAGGTCAGCATGCGCTGGGTGTTGATCACCCCCTTGGGCGGCCCGGTCGAGCCCGAGGTGAAGAGTATCTTCGCCACCGTGTCGGGGCCGACGGCGTCGAAGGCGGCGTCGACGCTGCCGGGTTCCGCGTGCAGCTCGGCGAGGGCCATCGCGCCGTCGGGCACGTCGTCCCGCACCACCACCGCCTCCGGCGGCAGGTCGAGCGCCGTGAGGGCGGGGCCGAAGGCGTGGCCGTCGCGGGCGTAGGTCAGCGCTGGGGTGACGAGGTCGCGGATGTAGCGCAGCTTGGCGAAGTCGGTGGAGACGAGCGAATACGCCGGCGACACCGGCGCCGCCGGCACGCCCGCGAATTGCGCCGCCAGCAACAACACCGCCGTGTCGAGGCCGTTGTCGGACAGCAGCATCAGCGGCCGCTCGGGCGTCACCCCGCGGTCGAGCAGCGCCTGGCCGGTGACGCGCACCTCGGCCAGCAGTGCCGCATAGCGCAATTCGACCCACGTGCCGTCGGCGCCACGTTCGGCGAACGCCGTCGCGTCGGGCGTCTCGCGCGCCCAGTGGACCAGCCAGTCGCCGGTGCAACGCGCCAGCGTCGCGAGCGGCTGCCGGGCGCGGATGACCCGGGCGTCGCCCAGCGCCTCGACCGTCACGTCGGGCGCGGCGAACGGCGCGCTCACAGCGTCGCCACGAAGCGCGCGATCGCGTCGACCGCGGCTTCGAGGTTCTCCGCCTCGCTGTGGCCGGAGGCCTTGCGCGGCTTGAACGAGTGGTCGCCGTCGGGCAGCCAGGCCAGTTCGATCGCCGGCGACAGCCCGTAGCCCGCCACCTCTTCCTGGCTTCCCAGCGCATCGCGCTCGCCCTGGACGATCAGCGTCGGCACGGCCAGCTCGGCCAGGTGCGCGGTGCGCAGGCGCTCGGGCTTGCCCGCCGGGTGGAACGGGTAGCCGAGGCAGACCACGCCGGCGACCGGTGCGCCCGCGGCCGCGGCCTCGCTGGCGATGCGGCCGCCCATGGACTTGCCGCCGACGACCAGCGGTCCGTCTCCGGCCAATTGCGCGATGACCGCGGCCCACGTGGCGTGCGGCACCGGCGCCCGGTCCGGCGGCTTGCGTTTGCCCGTCGCGCGCCGCGCCGCCATGTAGGGGAACTCGAAGCGCGCCACCCGCAGGCCGCGGTCGGCCAGGCCCGCCGCCATCGTCGCCATGAAGGGGGAATCCATCGCTGCCCCGGCGCCGTGGGCCAGCGCCACGGTGGCGCCGCCGGGCGCGCCGTCCAGCAGCAGCGTGGGCGCCGGGGGCGCCGGCATCAGTCGTAGGGCCGCACCAGGCGGACCGCGGACTTGTTGATCAGCACCAGGTCGCCGTTCTGGGCGATGAAGGGGAAATAGTGCTCGGTGGAATTCAGCAGGTCCTGGATCCGCGTATGACCGGGATGAACACGTCGCCCGGCATGATGCTGCCGTCGTTCATGTGCAGATCGGCGCGCACGCGGGTCTTGGGGATCTTGGGAAAGCGCTGGGGCATCGACCTCTCCGGCGGTTGCCGCACCTTGCCGGCCATCCGCGGCCAAGATCAAGCCCCCGCCGCGGTAGGCGCCGACTCGGACGTCGGATGGCGGGGCCGCCGCCGCCGGTGCCTTGTGCACTGCACAGATTTGTCGTTTGGCCTCCGCCGGTTGGCCGGTCTTCTGGCAACGCAACTTTAATGTATATCATGGAATTATCTTGACTTTCTGATATATGGTCTGACGAATTACCGCGCTGCAGCACTGTGTTGCGGCGCAAAAGAAAGGCACCTCAAGGATGCTGACGCGCACACCAAGCAGTGGCAACGACCAGGCGGCGGCTGCAATGGCGGACCAGAAAGCAGCGCTGATGGACGAGCTCCACGGCCATTACCTCGAGGACCTCGAGGTCGGCATGACGGCGCTCTACGCCAAGACCGTGAGCGAAGCGGACATCGTGCTGTTCGCCGGCATCTCCGGCGACATCAACCCGGTCCACCTGAACCACGAGTTCGCCAACGAGACGATGTTCGAGGGGCCGATCGCCCACGGCGTGCTGACCGCCAGCTTCATCTCGACCGTGGTCGGCACCAAGCTGCCGGGCCCGGGCTGCATCTACGTCACCCAGACGCTGACCTTCCGCGCGCCGGTGCGCGCCGGCGACACCGTGCAGGCGCGCGCCACGATCGCCAAGATCGACCCCGAGAAGCGCCGCGTCACGCTGGACACCGTCTGCAGCGTCGGCGAGACGGTGGTGCTCGACGGCGAAGCCGTCGTCATGGTGCCCCGCCGCAACTAGGGTTCGCGGCCGGAACCGGCGGTTATCGGATTCCGACGGGGCGTCCGGCCAGCCGCGGCAACACCCCCCACCCTAACCCTCCCTCTCAAGGGGGGAGGGAACCCATTGGCGCATAATCAGAAATCCCCCTCCCCCCTTGAGGGGGAGCATCTGTGTTGCGTGTCAAGGGTTGGCGGGTAGCCAGAGGCGGTCGTCTTTGAGCAGGGTGTTGGCGAGGACGACG
>Ga0209678_1000094_pt1 | contig 35115 bp, 32 predicted proteins | sample WorMetilvaeELBA1_FD_187404 | JGI IMG/M metagenome (GOLD analysis project Ga0209678, IMG submission 187404) | Marine gutless worms symbiont microbial communities from Max Planck institute for Marine Microbiology, Germany - Olavius ilvae ELBA.1... ...
GTTCTGCCGGCTCAAGGACTTCCGCCGCATCGCCACCCGCTACGACAAGCGCGCCGACACCTTCCTCTCAGCCGTCTTCATCGCCGCCTCCCTCGTCTGGTGGCTCAATTGAGTCCCGACCCTAGGCGCGCGGCGGCTATACCGCCGCGATGCCCGAAATCCGAGTCTACATCGCCCAGAGCCTCGACGGCTTCATCACCACCGCCGACGGCGGCGTCGACTGGCTCGAGGCCTTCAACGACGTCGACTACGGCTACGACGATTTTCTCGCGGAGATCGGGACGATCGTCATGGGCCGCGCGACCTACGACCAGGTGCGCGGCTTCGGCGCCTGGCCGTACCCCGATCACCCCACCTGGGTGGTGACATCGCGGCGGCTCGCCGATGCACCGGACGGGGTCGCGGCCTGGCACGAGGACCTGGGCGACCTGGTGACGCGCCTGCGCGACGGCGCGCACGACGTCTGGCTGCTGGGTGGCGCGGAGACTATCGCTGGGTTCCTGGATCTCGGCGCCGTCGATCGCCTGGAGCTGTTCGTCATGCCGGTGGTGCTGGGCGACGGCATCCGCCTGTTCGGGCCGTCGACCGCGGCGCCGGACCTGGTCTGCGCCACCGCGAGGCGCTACGACAACGGCGTCGCCCGGCTGGACTACGAGGTCGCGGCGCTGCCCTCGAAGCCCAGCCCCACCAGATAGAGCTCCGCCGAGTCCCCGCGACTGGCGGCCGGCTTGATGCGCCGGGCGGTGGCGAAGCGTCGGCGGATCGCCTCGAACAGCGCCGGCTCGTCGGCCCCCTGCAGCACCTTCAGGACGACCGCGCCGCCCGGCTTCAAGACCGAGCCGGCGAAGTCGAGCGCCACCTCCGCGAGCGCCAGAGTGCGCAGGTGATCGGTCGCGGCGTGGCCGGTGGCGTCGGCCGCCATGTCGCTCAGCACCACGTCCGCCGGTCCGCCCAGCGCCGCGCGCAGCCGCGCCGGCGCGTCGTCGGCCATGAAGTCGCCGAGCAGCACCTCGGCGCCGGCGACCGGGTCCATCTCATGCCGGTCGAGGGCGACGACGGCGCCGCCCTTCTCGCGCGGGCGGGTCTTCTCGACCGCGACCTGGGTTCAGCCGCCGGGCGCGGCGCCCAGGTCGACGACCCGCTGCCCTGGCTTGAGCAGCCCCAGCTTGGCGTCGATCTGCTCGAGCTTGAACGCCGCGCGCGAGCGGTAGCCGCGGCGCCTGGCCTCGTGCACATATGGGTCGTTGAGCTGGCGCTGCAGCCAGCGCGTCGAGCTGGCCTTGCGGCCCCGCGCGGTCTTGACACCCTGCTTGAGCCGGCGTCCGCCGGCGCCGCTGGTCTTGGCCATCGAAACTCAGGCGGCCCCGGACGCCGCGACGGCCTCCGCGTCGGCGTCGGCCATCAGCGCGTGCAGGATGCCCTCGCGCAGGCCGCGGTCGCCGACGCGCAGGCGCCCGACCGGCCAGGCGCGGCAGATCGCGTCCAGGATGGCGCAGCCGGCGACCACCAGGTCGGCGCGCTCGCGGCCGATGCAGGGGTGCGCCGCGCGGCTGGCGTAGTCCAGCACCGCCAAGCGCTGGATCACGGTGTCGACCTCGGCGAAGCCCAGCCGCACGCCGTCGACCCGCGCCCGCTCATAGCGCGGCAGGTCCAACAGCACGCCAGCCAGCGTCGTCACCGTGCCCGAGGTGCCGACCATCTGCACGTCGCCGGCGTCGATCGCATGGGCGATGCGCTGGGCGTCCTCGAACGGCGCCAGGTGCTCGGCGACGTGGCCGACCATGGCGGCATAGACCTCCGGCGCGATGCGGTCGCCGCCGAACGTCTCCGACAGCGTCACGACGCCGCACGGCAGGGAGACGCTGGCCAGCACCTCGCTGGTCGCGCGCGGCGCGTCGTGGTCGACGCGCACCCACAGCACCTGGGTGCTGCCGCCGCCGATGTCGAACAGCACCGCGTAGCGCGCCGGCGGCTCGAACAGCGGCGCGCAGCCGGCGAGCGCCAGGCCCGCCTCCTCCTCGGTCGCGATGGCGGTCAGCGCGATGCCGGTCTCGTCGTAGACGCGGGCGAAGAACTCGACGCGGTTCTCGGCGCGGCGGCAGGCCTCCGTGGCGATGGCGCGCACGCGGGTGACGCCGCGGCGGCGCATCTTGCGGGCACAGACGCCCAGCGCGTCGAGCGTGCGGTCCATCGCCGCCGGCGACAGCCGCCCGGTGGTGCTGACGCCCTCCCCCAGCCGCACGATGCGCGAGAACGCGTCGATGACGCGGAAGCCGTCGCGGGTCGGCCGCGCCACCAGCAGCCGGCAGTTGTTGGTGCCCAGGTCCAGCGCTGCATAGGTATGCGCCCACCGGCCCTCCGGGCCGGCGGCGGCCGCCGCGCGATGCTGCACTGCGCCGGTCACGTCCTCTCCCTCCCAAGCGTCGTCTCTGGGGACGATCTTGGCCGAAGCATAGCGCCGGCAAGGGCCCGGCGCCAAATTCCGGCGCCCCGGACGTGCAGCTCAGGTCAGGACGCCGTCGTGTTGCACCTCGCCGGGAACGGCATGGTCGTCGATGTTCCAGGCCAACGAGATGCGCGGCCGGGTGCCGCGGTAGGGCGTCACGAGGTGGGTGTAGATCGCCGGGAAGATCACCATCGCGCCCGGCCCCATGGGTGGCGCCGCGGGCGTGCTGACGTACTCCGGCTTGTGCCGGCAGCAGGCCTTCATGCGCGGGTCGGCGAACATCAAGAGGCCGTTCATGGGCTCCCGTGCCGAGGCATCCTCGTCGCCGGGGTCGAGCGCGTAGACCACGGAGGCGACGGTGCGCTTGTGCGCGTGAGGCAGCGTGAACTCGCCGTCGCGGAAGACGTTGGCCCAGCAGTCGTCGACCACGGCCGCGTCCCTGCGCAGCACCAGCTGGAACAGGCGCCGGGCGCGGCGGTCGATCAGCTCGAACGCGGCGACGCCGAGCTTGTCGAGATCGCACACCTTCTGGCCGCCCTCGCCCAGGCTGGCCTGCGGGTTTCGCCGCCGTTCCTCGGCCTCGACCTCCAGGATGCGTTCGATCAGCGGCCCGGCGATCTCCTGGTGGTCGGGGAAGACCGCCATCATCACCTGCTCGTCGAACGGGCCCGTGCGCACGTCGTCGGGCCACACCTTCACGCTGCGCGGCCCGATCGCCACCGTATCCTGAGACACCACCGTCACCGCCCGTTCCCGCCGGTTAGCACCGACGGCTTCCTAGCACGTCGATGCGCCTGGCTGCGACCCGGCGCTAGCCCTTCACGGCGCCGCTCAACATGGTGCGGCCGATATAGGGGTAGGCGAACAGGCCCATGACCAGCGGCGGCAGGACGCCCAGCACCATGGCGGCCGAGGTCTGGCCCCATTTGACGCCGTAGGAGGTGACGAAGAACGTGGCGCCGACGGTGACGGGCACGGCCTTCCGGGTCGTCAGGATCAGGCCGAAGAGGAACTCGTTCCAGCTGTAGATGAAGCTGAGCATCGCCACGGCCGTGAGGATCGGCAGCGCCACGGGCACGATGATATGCAGCAGGATCCTGAACGTGGAGGCGCCGTCGACCCGGGCGGCCTCGTCGAGCTCGAGCGGGATGTCCTGCAGGAAGCCGACCAGCATCACCAGCGCCAGCGGGATGTTGATGATCGCCATGATCAGCGCCAGGCCGAGCCGGGTGTCGAGCAGGCCGAACAGCTGGTACATGAAGTAGAACGGGATGGCGAAGATGATCAGCGGCAGGGCGCGGATGTTCGTCACGATGGGCAGCAGCCAGGACGCGCCCGTGCGAAACCGCACGATCGAGTACGCCGCCGGCAGGCACAGGACGATCGCCAGCAGCGTCCCCATCGACGCGATCGCGATGCTGTTGAGGATGTTGCCGACGTAGTCGGTGTTGCCGGCCAGCAGGACTTCCCGGTAGTGGTCCAGCGTCGGCATGAAGAGCCACACCGGCGGGAAGGCGTTGATCTCAGCGGTCGACTTGATCGACGTGGCGAAGGTCGCGAGGATCGGCAGGTTGAGGATCAGCGCGGCGACGACGAAGACGAGCCACCGCAGCGCCTGTACGCCGCGCGCGGCCGCCGAATTCTCCCGCACGAGCATCTTCAGGGTTTCCGCAACATCAGGCGCAGCGCGCCGTAGAGCAGCGCCAGCGCCATCGCCAGGAGCAACAGCGACACCGCCACCGCCTCGCCCAGGGCGTCCTGATTGAAGAACAGCTTGTAGATGTAGATGCTGATCGACGTCGTCTTGTTGCCCGGCCCGCCGCCGGTCAGCACGAAGATGTGGTCGAACACACGGAAGCTGTCGATGAACCGGATGAAGAGGACGATGACCAGCGCCGGCATCATCATCGGCAGCTCGATGAACCAGAACATCGCCAGCCCCTGCGCGCCGTCCACATGGGCCGCCTCCTCGATTTCGGACGAGAGGGCCTGCCGTGCCGTGAGCAAGATGAGGAACGCGAACGGCGTCCACTGCAGGACCTCGATCGCCACGACGGTCGCATAGACGTTCTCGGGTCCGAGGAAGTTCACGTAGAGCCCGAGGATTTCGAGGTACTGCGGGATGACGCCGACAAACTCGTTCAGCACCAGCCGGTACATGATCCCCATCAGCGCCGGCGACACCATCATCGGCAGCATCAGAAACGCCGTCAGCCACGGCCGCTTCAGGAGCAGCGGGTGCAGCACCGCGACGAGGATGAGCGCGAGGCCGGCTTCGAGGACCGTGGCGATGACCGCGAACTGCAGCGAGAAACCCATCGCCTGCCAGAACTTCGCGGCCTGGATCTGCGCCGCGAAGTTGTCCAGACCGATGAAGGACGCCGATCTGACGGACTGAAAGGTAACGTCGCTGACGCTGTACCAGAGGTTGGCGAGGGCCGGGAAGCCCAGCATCACCACCAGAAAGAGCGACAGGCCCGCCAACAGGGCGCGCGCGTCGCTTCGCTCACGCGAGCGAAGCGACCGCACGACCGGCCGCGGGCCGACCAGGCCGCTGACCGCCATGGCGCCTGACGCCCGAGGTGTGGACGCCCCTACTTGGCGAACAGCTCGGTCATCTCGGACTCGACGTTGGCGAGCGCCTCGTCCTCCGACATGTCACCTGCCCAGTAGCCCGTGAAGTTCTCGGCCTGGATCTCGTAGATCCTCAGTGCGTGTTCGCCGGCGCCGCCGTTCATGACGAAGCCGTACTTTGCCGCATGCTCGCCCATCAGCAGCATGTCGGGGCGTTCGTCGGCCACGGTCGCCATGATCGCGTCCGTCACCGGCGGCGCGCCGCCGAGCTGGATGTACAGTGTGTTCGCCTCCTTGTTCGTGGCCAGCCAGCGCAGGAACTTGCGCGCGTCGTCCTTGTTGTCGGACGACTTGCTGACCCCCAGCCCGAGGCTGTGGAAATGGGTCTTCGGTCCCAGCGGTCCCGCGGGCTGACGGGTGAGGGCGAATTTGCCGGCCACGGCCAGGTTCTGCGCGGGATCGTTCAGCTCAGTCACCGCGGCGTTCCACTGCACCATGAACGCGACCTGGCCGGAGCCGAACGCGCCGTTCGCCTCGCCGTACTCGAAACTGCTGCTGGCGCCTGGCGTCGCACGGTTGTCGACGATCGTCTTGTAGAGCTCCAGGCCGCGTCGAAAGGCGTCGTTGTTGACGGTGACCTTGCCGGCACCGTCGCGCCAGTCGCCGCCATGGCTCGCCGCGGTCGACTGCCACAGCATGATGTTGAACAGCAGGTTCTTCAGCTGCAGGACGGTGCCGAACCGGGTCGGGCTGTCCGGGTTGATCGACCGCGTGAAGAACAGGGCCGACGCCGTGTAGTCGTCCCACGTCCACTCCGACGGCGGCTTCGGCGACAGGCGCTTGCCCAGGCGTTCCTCGGAGATGCTCTCGTAGCGTGCCTGCCAGTCGGGATCGCTCAGCAGACGTCCGATATAGTCCTCGCGGTAGTACAGGAAGTGCAGGCTCAGATCGTTCGGCACGCCATAGACGTGGCCATCGAATGTCTGCGTCGCGATCGCGTTCGGCGGAAAGATCTTGAACACCTCGTCGTCGACGAGGTCGTCGATCGGATCCATGAACGGGGCGTAGCGGCCGATGTCGTAGGTCGACGTCAGCATGACGTCGAACTCCTTCGAGCCCGCCGCCGCGTCCGCCAGCGTCTTCTCCTTGAAGCCCTGGCGGCTGAAATAAATGGCCTCGGCCTGGTTGCCGTCCACCTTGCCCTGGGTGTCGTTGTACAGCTCGATGACCGCGCGCAGCGCCTTCTCCGGGTCGCCGCCGGGGCCAGGCGAGAATCGTGATGTCCGCGCTGGCCTGACTCGCGATGGCCGTCGCCAGTAGGGCGGCGCTGCAGCCGACGAGTTGCCGGCGAAGCCTCTGCCACCCGGGCACGCCGCATTCGTGCCAGATCCTCATGACCGCCTCCTCCTTGTTTGTATTGTCGAGTTTCCCCGCAATCGAGCGCGGACGGCCAGCGTTTTGAGTCCGGCAGCCCGGCATCGTGAAACTATCGGTTGTGGAATTTCTTGTCGATATTGGACCGCGATGATAAAAAAAAGTTTCAGCGTGCAAATCCAGTGCGACAGGTACCGATGGCTCCCAACGTCCTCGTTCAGCTTCAGACCAACGGCAGCAGCCTCAGCCCGGCGCTGGCGCGCATCGCGGCATATGTCGGTGCCCACCCCGAGGAACGTCATGTATCAGACGGTCACGGAGCTGGGCGACAGGTCCGGCGCCAGCGAGGCAAGCGTCATCCGGCTCTGTCGTGATCTCGGCTTCGGCAGCTATGCCGAGTTCAAGATGGCGCTGGCGATCGAAGTCACGAAAGCGAAGCCCACCCAGCAGGCACACCAGGCCCCCGACAACGGGCCGATTGCGGCGACGGTCCGGCTGGGCGTGTCGGCGCTCGAGAACACCGAGAAGCTGCTCGACCCGGGGCGGATCGAGGCGACGGTCGCGGCGCTGGCACAGGCGCACCGGATCGAGCTGTTCGGGGTCGGCGCGTCGGCGATCATCGCCCAGTACGCCGCCTACAAGTTCCTGCGGCTGGGCCTGAACGCCCACGCCCGCGAAGACCCGCATCTCGCCGCGATGATGGCCGTCAAGCTGACCGAGCGCGACGTCGCCGTCGCCGTCTCGAGCAGCGGCTCCACCATCGACACGGTGCGCGCCGCGAAGCTGGCGAAGACGTCGGGCGCCCATGTCGTGGTCGTCACGAACCGCAAACGCAGCCCGTTGTCCAAGTTGGCCGACACGGTGCTGGTCGCAGCGTCGTCCGAGACGCCGCTGACCGGCGGCGCCTTTGCGTCCAAGGTCGGGCAGCTCCTGCTGTTCGAGGTCCTCTACGGCGCCCTGGCCGATCGCGACGTCGAACTCGAGCGGGCGATCACCGAGACCGCCGAGGCGATCAGCGATCGCAGCTACTGAGAAAGTGACGATGAGCGAAGCGACGGCTCTACCGTACGACCTGTCGGTCGAGCATCGGCCGATCGGCGACCTCTTCGCGCAGCCCACGACGCCGGAGGAATGGGCGGCATACAGGCTGTCGGCCGAACAGGTCGCCTTCTTCGAGCACCACGGCTACCTGTCGGGGATCCGGATCCTGAGCGACGCGCAGGTCGACGCGCTGAGCGACGAACTGGACCAGCTTGTCGACCCGGGTCATACCTTGAACCACCTCTTCTACGAATATCACAGCAACGAGGCCATCGATCCGGGCCAGGTGCTGTTTCATGCGTTGGGGGCTTGGCGCATCGGTCGCGCGTTTCACGACCTCCTGTGGGCGCCGGCGTTCCGGATGGCGGCGTTTCAGCTGCTGGGCGGTCCGTTTCGTCAGTTCCACGACCAGCTGTTCTGCAGGCCGGCCGGGCACGGGGGCGTCGTCGCCTGGCACCAGGACTTCTCGTACTGGACCTGGACCCGGCCCATGGCCCACCTGTCGTGCTGGATCGGCCTCGACGACGCCACCACGGAGAACGGCTGCCTGTGGTACGTGCCCGGGAGCCAGTGCTGGGGACTGCTGCCCGTCACGGGCCTCACGGGCGACATGGACGCCGTCCGCACGGTGCTGGACCCGGCCCAGATCGCCGCCTTCGAGCGCCGCGTGCCGAACCGGCTCAAGCGCGGCGAAGCCAGCTTCCACCATCCCCTGATGATGCACGGCTCCTACGAGAACAAGTCGGACCGGCAACGCCGCGCCACCGTCATCAATGTCCTGGGCGACGGCGTCCGCTCCAACGTCGACGCCATGGCGGACACCATGGGCTTCGAGGTTCCGCCGCAGGACGCACCGATGGCGGGACAGTTCTACCCGCTGCTGTTCGATCCGGCGCGCGAGTTGGGGGCGGCTGCGGCCGACGTGCCGACAGCCTCGCAAGACTAGCGGCGGACCGGGCGTCCGCGCCCGGAACCGTACGCCTTGCGCTGGAACCGTTAACACTTATGTGCTAACCAACCGGCCCGCTGCTGGGGGATCGTCTAACGGTAGGACAGCGGACTCTGACTCCGTCAATCCTGGTTCGAATCCAGGTCCCCCAGCCAGCCTCTCGGACATTCCGACACATCTAATGGTAGACGCCGCGTGGCATCGACGCTGGCGGCACGGCTGCCGGTGTCTGTTTCTAGCCAACAGGCGACACTCCGGTCGGCGCCGAGCACCATGGATTTCTCGACCGCTCAAGCTCGGGTGCGCTCCCAACCCTGGGACCACGCATGTAGAACTGCCTCGCTACAATCCTTGCGGCCGACATCGTCGGCCAGACTCACGCCGCCAGACGCCCCGGAATCAACCCGAAATCATTGTGCCTAGAAGCGGGCAATGGGCGTGCTAAGCTGCTGGGCGTTCATCATGAAGCCGCATGAAGGAGCTTCATGATCCGTGGGATGCGCCTGGCGCAGCCTGCTTCTCGCAAAGAAAATATGTACGATGGGGAGAGAATGTTGATGCGACGAACTACGCTGGCCAGCCTGGCAGCGGCAGCGACGTTGATCGTCGGCGGTGCCGCACTCGCAGATACAATCAAGCCGCAGATGGGACAGTCGGCCGACCTCGTGCTGCTGCCGAAGTTCCTGGGGATTCTGCCCTTCGATCAGGCCAACCAGGGAGCGCAGGAAGCCCATGCGGAGTTGGGCAACCCGGGCAAGCTCCTGTACATCGGCCCGACGCCGGAGAACAGCGTCGCCGGGCAGATCGAGATCATGACCACGGCGGCGACCCAAGGCCAGGCCGCCGTCATGCTGTCGAACAACTCCGGCGATCAGATCGTACCGGCGGCGGAGGCCGCCGCGAAGGCCGGCGTCAAGGTCGTGACCTGGGACTCGCCGATCCCGTCCGCCAAGGGCGAGATCCTCTTCGTTGCCCAGGTGGACTTCAACGATATCGGCGTCGTCATGGCCGACATGGCGCACAGCATTCTCGGCGGTTCGGGAAAGTCCGCAGTGCTGTCGGCAACGCCCGACGCGGCGAATCAAAACGCCTGGATCGCGGCAATGAACGACGCCTTGAAAGCGCCGAAATACGCCAACCTCGAGGTCGTGGACACGGTCTATGGCGATGACCAGTCGGGAGAAGAGCTACAATCGGGCGCTGGCGCTGGTCGACAAATACCCCGATATCGGCCTGATCATGGCGCCGACGTCGGTCGGCATTCAGGCGGCCGCGAAGGCAATGCAGGACGAGGGCCTGTGCGACACGGTCAAGATCAGTGGCCTGGGCGTGCCGGCCGAAATGGTGTCCTACACCCTGAACGGCTGTGCGCCGGAATTCGCGCTGTGGGACTTCGTCGACCTTGGCTACCTGACCTACTACACCACCTATCTGATCGCCACCGGTCAGATGAATGGCAAAGTCGGTGAGACGTTCGAGGCCGGTCGCATGGGCACCTACACGATCGAGAAGGACCCCACCCGCGACGTCGGCAACCGCGTCCTGATGGGGCCGTTCACCGTCTACAACAAAGACAACGTAGAGGCCGCGGCCCAATAGCAACGGGCGGCGCCCGCACTTAATTTGTGGATTGTCGAACCGCGTTCGCGAACGCGCGTTCGACAATCCACTTCCCTTCCCCATTCCGGCCGGGCCTCCAGAATGACCGCAGCCGTCTTGGAAATAGTGAATATTTCCAAGAACTTTGCGATGACAGAGGCCCTGAGCCACGTGTCGATCGCGCTTAACCCGGGCGAGGTCCATGCCTTGGTCGGCGAGAACGGCGCCGGCAAGTCGACGCTCATCAAGATCATGACCGGCATCTACCACGCCACCGAAGGCGACATCGTCCTGGATGGCGAGAGCGTCACCATCCACAACACCCAGCAGGCCCAGGCGCACGGCATCGCCGCGATATACCAAGAGCCGATGGTGTTTCCCGATCTCGACGTGGCCGAGAACATCTTCATCAGCCATCAGGATCTCGGCCCCCTCGTCAACTGGCGGGCCATGTACGACAATGCCCGCGACATCATCCGCACGTTGGGCGTGACGCTGGATGTGCGCGTTCCGGCCGCCGGATTGACGCTGGCCGAGCAACAGACCGTCGAGATCGCGCGGGCCATTTCGCTCAACGTGCGCGTGCTCATCATGGACGAGCCGACCGCGTCCCTGTCAGCCCATGAGGTAGAGCAGCTGATGACCGTCGTGCGGACGCTGCGCGATAAGGGCGTCGCGATCCTCTATATCAGCCACCGCCTGGAGGAGGTCTTTGAGATCGCCGACAGGGTGACGGTTCTGCGCGATGGCCAACACATCTCGACCCAGCCGATCGGTGACGTGACCAACGAGGGCATGATCGCCGACATGGTCGGCCGCGAGATCGACGAGTTCTTTGGCGAAAAGGTCCAACAGGCGCACACCGACGTGCTGTTGTCGGTGCGTGGGCTGGCGCGGGAGAACGCGTTCTCCGATGTGACGTTCGACGTGCATCGCGGCGAAGTGCTGTGCTTCGCGGGCTTGATCGGGGCCCGGCGCACCGACGTCGGGCTGGCGCTCGCCGGCATCGAACCGGCTGACGCGGGCGACATCGTCTTCGAGGGCGCGGCGACCGAGATCGCTTCGCCGGCGCAGGCCCTCGAGCTAGGGATCGCCTACTCGTCGGAGGATCGACGCAAACTGGGTCTGGCGATGACGATGTCGGTCGCCGCCAACGCCACGTTGCCGACGCTGCGAAGGTACCTGTCGCGGGTGGGCCTGATCAAGCGCGGTGAAGAGTTGGCGACCGCCGAGACGTATCGGCAGAAGCTGAATATCCGCACGCCATCGGTGCGGGACGCCGTCGGCAAGCTGTCGGGCGGCAATCAGCAAAAGGTGATGTTGAGCAAGTGGCTCAACGCCAACCCGAAACTGCTTATCTTCGATGAGCCGACGCGCGGCATCGATGTCGGCGCCAAGGCCGAGGTCCACCAGATCGTCAACGAGTTGGCGGCCCAAGGTGTGGCGATCATCTTTATCTCCTCCGAGCTGCCCGAGGTCCTGGCCATGGCCGACCGCATCCTCGTGATGCGCGAAGGACGACAGATGGGCATCTTCGATGCCGACAGCGCGACGCCGGAGAACATCATGAGCCTGGCGACCGGTCAGAGCGCGAGCGCCGCGTAAGCCCATGCATTTCAACCTCGGCAGGATCTCGCCACAGGTTCTTCGGGTGCTCGCCCTGGTGTTCGTTCTGTTCGTCGTCGTCCTGTTCTTCGGCTCGCAGATCGACAACTACTTCAATCCCCGGCTGTTCAACCGGGTCTCGACGAGCGTCGCGATCATTGCCCTGATCGCGGTCGGGCAGACGCTGGTCGTGCTGACCCGGAACATCGATCTGTCCGTCGGCTCGATCGTCGGCTTCACGGCGTATTTCGTCGGCCAGTTGCCGGCCGACCACGGCGATCTGCACCCCATCCTCGCCGTCTTAGCCGCGGTCGGGCTCGGCGCGGCGATGGGCGCGTTCAACGGGGCGATCGTCGGCTATGGCCGGGTGCCGGCGATCATCGTTACGCTCGGCACGCTCGCGCTCTACCGGACGATGCTTGTCGAGCTGTCGGACGCCGCCTCCATCACGACGATCATGCTGCCGCCGTGGATCCTCGAGCTGCCGCGGACGAATGTTGTCAGTATCGGCAGGCTCGATCTGCGCCTGACCGTCGTGATAACGCTCGTCGTCGTCGTCATATTCCACCTTGTCCTGACACGGCTGCGGTTCGGCCGCAGGCTCTACGCGGTCGGCTCGAACCCGGAAGCGTCGATCATGGCGGGCATTCCGTCGCAGCACGTGATCTTCTTCGCGTTCGTGCTGTGCGGTGCGCTGTCGGGCCTGGCCGGCTTCATGTTCCTCGCCAAGTTCGGCAACATCACGGTCGTCGCGGGATTGGGGCTCGAGCTCAGATCAGTCGCCGCGGTCGTGGTCGGGGGCGTCAACATCTTCGGCGGATCGGGCACGGTGATCGGCGTGCTGCTGGGCGCCACGCTGGTCGACTTGATCGACAACAGTCTGATCCGCTGGGCGGCGATCAGCGAGTTCTGGCGGGATGCGCTGCTCGGCCTCCTCATCCTGCTGGCGGTCGCCACCGATACCATCGTGATGCGGCAGCTCAACAAGTTCCGCCGGCGGCGGACGCACATGCAGGATGTCACCGACGAACCGGCGGCGGTCGCCGGAAGCGGTGACGAGCGCGGCCCATGATGGCGCTGGTCAAAAGCATCGTAGGAAGGCTGCGCAGCTGGGAGGGCTTCCTGCTGCTGATCCTGGCGGCGACGATCTTCGGCAACGCGATCCAGTCGCCGATCTTCCTCACGGTCGGCAATCAAATCAATCTCTTCCAGCTGTCGATCGAGAAGATCATCGTCGCGTTGATCATGGCGCTCATCATCATCAACGCGGAGATCGATCTGTCGGTCGCGTCGATGATGGGGTTGTCGTCCTGCGCCTTCGGTTGGCTGTTCCTGGTCGGCGCACCCGTGCCCGTGGCGATGCTCGCCGCCGTGCTGGTCGGTTTTCTGGGCGGCGCGTTCAATGCGTTCTGGATCACCCGCATCGGCCTGCCGTCCCTTGTGGTGACGCTGGCTATGCTGATCGGCTATCGCGGATTGGCGCGCGTCCTTGTCGAGGACCGCGGCATCACGGACTTTCCGGAGTGGTTCGACGCGCTGGGCCAGCAACCCATCCTGGGTCCGTTTCCGCTCTCCCTGATCATCTTCTTCGTGCTGCTGGTGGTCCTGGTCGCCGTGCTGCACGGTTCGGGCTTCGGGCGCTACGTCTACATCATTGGCAACAACGCCGAGATGGCGCGCTATTCCGGCGTCAACGTTCAGCGCGTGAAGACGATCCTGTTCATCGCGTCGGGCACGATCGCCGCGCTCGCCGGGCTGTTGTTCGCGGCCCGCGTGGGGGCCGTGCGCGGCGACGTCGCCCTGGGCTTCGAGCTCGACATCATCACCATGGTTCTGCTCGGCGGCGTCAGCATATTCGGCGGCTCGGGATCGCTGTTCGGCGTACTGCTGTCGATCCTGATCGTCTTGAACCTGCGCAACGGCATGGCCCTGGCCAACATAACCGGGCATCTGCAGACGGGCGTCATCGGCTCGTTGCTGATCCTCTCGGTGCTGGTCCCGAACATTCAGCAGTTTCTGCGCTCGCTGTGGGAGCGCCGCGGTACGCCGTCTTGACCATAGCGTGCGAGCAGACCGGGCCTGATCGCTAGGTGACCTGGACGTCGGTCAGCGACTGCTGGCCCACGCAGTCCTTAGACGCCCTGCTTCGCCCACTGGCGCCCCTGGAGGCGCCGGTTCATCCGCTCGGTGGCCTCGTCGGAGCCGTCGTGGAACGTCCCGAACAGGGCGTCGAGGGGCAGGCCGTCGCCGCCGTAGTTGCACTCGAAGTACTTGTGGTGGAGGTAGTGGGCGTAGGTGCCGAACGACAGCTCCCTCCCGCCGATCGCGACCCGCTCGTAGCCGGTGTGGCCCTGCGCCGGCGAGATCGCCGCGTGCTGGATGTGGAACAGCGCATGGATGGGGTGCGACGGGATGACCCAGTGAAGCAGAATGCCGGAGAGATAGATGATGTGCTCGATCGGGTGCATCGACATGCCGGCCCACGGCCCGATATTGACGTTGCGGTGATGCAGCTTGTGCGCCAGCTCGTAGAGCGGCTTCCAGTGCAGCAGCCGGTGCGTCAGATAGAAGTGGATCTCGCGCATCAGCGGGACCAGCAACAGCAATACGACGAACCACACCGGATTCGTGCGCAGCTCGACGAACGGGACGAAGCCGTTCGCGAATGCCCATAGGGTGACCACCTCGTAGGCGGTCCAGATCGTCACGCCGCTCGCCAGCGTCCAGAACATGTTGTCGAGGACCTGGTTGTTGAACGTGAAGTACTTGTTGCTCTTGGCCAGCGGCCGCGTCGTGTACTTGTAGTCGTCGCCCTGTACTTTGAAGATGTAGAGATAGGCGTGCCAGCCGCCAAAATAGAGGACCGCCAGGGCCAAATTGCGGGCGAAGATGACGGCGATCCACCACACCGCAAACGTCTGCATGGTGGCCAGCGCGGGCGTCAGATAGAACCACGTCACCACCGCGACGCCGAGATAGAACGTGTTCCACGGCCAGATGTAGCCGGGCCAGCCGAACATGTACTTGAACAGCGCCGCCGGCTGCGGCGGCCACCTCAGCGGCGCCGGGACGTCCATCACTTAGGGCCGCCAGTCGCCGCGTTCGTCTCGCGTGCCGATTGTAGTGTCCGCCATCGTCCGTCACCCCACCCAGCACCGCGAACGCGCGATACGGGACCGAAGCGGCGCAGTGCGAATACTTGTCAGTTCCGACAAGCGACAATACGCCGGCCGGCAGACCCCGGCAACAAGGCGCCAAATCGAGGTCGTCGCATATCTCGGATTAGGACCTCACCGGATGGGCGGACCTGAAGCGAAGACATCCGCGGCGGGCTCGGTTTGAAGGCGGCGGAGCCGCACGGCCGAGGCAGGTCATAGCGATGTTACAACGACGCACGCTCTCCGGCGTCTCACGTGATGGCCCCCGCGCGGGAATGGCCGTACTGCTCAATGACCTGTCCGATCACGCCGCTGAGGATCTCGGTGTTCTGATTTTCTCGGGCTCAGCGGCGTGGATTCCCTCAGCCATTCGGAAAAGACCTTGTTTGCGGTCTCCGGACCAGGCGACCTGCGCAGCGCGCAGGATGGCGGGGTTCGGAACAACGCACATGGTTCCATACGTGGCCAGGATCCCCAGCCAGCAGCTTTCTTCCCCACTTGAAATCAACCAGGAAACGGGACTCAGGCGACGCCGGGTTGGTCAGCCTGCCGCCCCGTCGGGCGGCCCAAGGTCGGCTCACGGCCAAGAGCCGACGTCCGGGCAGACTGCCCGGAGAGCCGCGGGAGCCGGGGTTCGCCCACCCGCCGCCGTTCAGGCATCAGGCAGCCGCGACCGGCGCCGGTTCCAGGCCGAGGCGCGTATAGGCCTCGGGCGGGGCGTCGTTGGCGCGCATCAGCGCCAGCATCTGCGCCGTCAGTCGTGCCACGACCGCCGGGTCGTCGAGCGGCCGGCGCTGCTCGGGATCGGCGTCGGTATCGAACAGCACAGTCTCGGTGTCCTGGAAGAAGCTCATCCCCATCTGACGGTACATCGGCGACTTTGCGTGGCCGGAGACCTTCAGCACCGGCGCGCCCCTCGTGAAATCGAACGGCGCGGCGAGGGTCGCGGTCTGCAGCTCCTCCGGCGTGAAGAACGAGGTGATGTGCGTCGGCATCAGGGTGTACTGGTAGATCTCCTGCGCCACCATGTCGTCGGGGTAGCGGAAATAGGTGTAGCGGCCGTCGGTGACGTTGGTCGCGCTGCCCCACGCGCCGTAGAGCCCGGCCTCGCGGATCGGCGTGTCGCGCTCGAGCAGCGGCAGGATCGAGCGGCCCTCGACCTCGCGGGGCGGCGCCACGCCGAACAGCTCGAGCAGCGTCGGCATGATGTCGATGGTCTGGGTCAGGGCGCGCCGCCGCTCGCCCGCCTTGCCCGCGAAATCGGGGTGGTGGAAGAACAGCGGGATGTGCGCGACCTCGTCGTAGCACGGCATCCGGATTTTGGCCCACCAGTCGTGCTCGCCCAAGAGGAAGCCGTGGTCCGTGGTGACCAGCAGCGCCGTGTCCTGCCACATGTCGTGTTCGTCGAAATAGTCGAGCAGGCGCCCCATCTGGGCATCGCACAGCGCGACGATGGCGCAGTAGTTCGCGCGCAGCTCGGCGCACTCGTCCGGCGCCTCGGTCACGCGCGCATAGGGCGGCCAGTCCAGGATCGGGCCGGCATAGTTCGTCGGGTAGTCGGCGCGGAAGCGGGCCGGCGCGAAGAACGGCTCGTGCGGATCGAAGGTCTCGATCTGCAGCAGCCAGTCGTCGGCCGCGCGGTTGGCGTCGAGGAACCCGAGGCCGGCGTCGAAACACTGCACCGAGGGAAAGTCCTCGTCCTCGCGAATGAACTCGCGGTTGACGACGTGGTGGTAGTAGAGGCTGCGCCGCCGTTCGTCGAACTGGCTCGCGTGGTACTTCTCGCGCAGCCGTTCCCACGGCGGCTGGACCATGGCCTTCCAGGGGTCGCGCTCCTGGCCGCGGATGAATTCGTAGGTGTCGTAGCGGTTGTGATAGGTGAAGCCGCCGTCTTCCCAGTAGTGATAGTGGTCGGAGACGAGGTGGCTGTAGACCCCGGACTGGAACAGCAACTCCGGAAACGAGTTGTCGAACGGCTCCAGCGGCCCCCAGCTGCGGTGCAGGAAGTTGAGCCGGCCGGTCTGCATGTCGCGGCGCGCCGGCATGCACGGCAGGCTGCCGGCGTAATGGGTGTCGAACGTCACGCAACGCTCCGCCAGGCGGCGGAAGTTCGGCGTCCGGATCGTCTGCGCGCCATAGGGCTCGAGCGAGCGCCGGTTGAGCGAGTCGAACAGAGCGAAGACGAGTTTCATTTGAGCCTCCCACCGACAGCTTCGATTGCCTCTTCGGCCATGTCGTCCGCGCCGGGCGGCCGCGCCAGCGCGACGCCGTTTGCGTCGAACAGGTGGCAGGCCGCGGGCGCCACCTGCACCGGGATGCGCCGTCCCTTGCGCGCCGGCACCCCGCCCGGCACCTTGACGACCAGCGTCTGGGTGTCGCCGACATGGCCATATAGAATGGTCTCTCCGCCTAGCGGTTCGGTCACGTAGACGTCCAGCGCCAGCGTCGAGCCATCGGCGCCGGCGCCGGTCGCCAGATGCTCCGGGCGCACACCCAGCGTCAGCCTGTCGCCGACAGCCGTGCCAGCCGGCTGCGCCGGCACCGCGAGCTGCAGACCGCCCGGCAGGTCGACGGTGACGCTGTCGCCCGAGACGGCGCGAGCGGTCGTCGGCAACAGGTTCATGCGCGGCGAGCCGATGAAGCCGGCGACGAATGCGTTGGCCGGGCGGTGGTACAGGTCCATCGGCGTGCCGACCTGCTCGATGCGGCCGCCCCGCAGCACGACGATCTTGTCGGCCATGGTCATGGCTTCGGTCTGGTCGTGGGTCACGTAGATCATCGTCGCGTCGATCGAGTTGTGCAGCTTGGCCAGCTCGACGCGCATGTCGACCCTCAGCGCGGCATCGAGATTGCTCAGCGGCTCGTCGAACAGGAACACCTTGGGCTCGCGCACGATGGCGCGGCCGATGGCGACGCGCTGGCGCTGGCCGCCGGAGAGCTGTCGCGGCTTGCGCTCCAGCAGATCCTCGATCTGCAGGATGCGCGCGGCCTCGTGCACGCGCCGGTCGATCTCGTCGCGCGGCGTCTTCGCCATCTTCAGCGCAAAGCCCATGTTCTGGGCCACGGTCTTGTGCGGGTAGAGCGCGTAGTTCTGGAACACCATGGCGAGCCCGCGCTTGGCCGCCGGCGTGCGGTGCACGGCCGTGCCGCCGACATGGATTTCGCCGGCGGTCAGCTGCTCCAGGCCCGCGATGACCCGCAGCAGCGTGGACTTGCCGCAGCCCGACGGCCCGACGATGACGACGAACTCGCGGTGGGCGATTTCGAGGTCGATGTCCGACAACGCGGCGACGGGGCCGAACTGTTTGCTGACCCGGCGCAGGCTCAGTTCCGCCATCGCGACTAGCCTTTCACCGACCCGGCCGTCAGGCCGGCCGACAGCTTCGTCTGCAGCGGCAGGAACAGCAACAGCGCCGGCAGCGTCGTGACGGCGGAGGCGGCCATGATTGCGCCCCAGTCGACGGTCTGCTCGCCGAAGAACTGGGCCAGGCCCAGCGGCATCGTCTTCAGCGAAGTTCTGGTCAGGAAGGCCAGCGCAAACAGGAACTCCGTCCACATCAGCAGGAACGCGTAAGTCGCGGTGGCGACGATGCCCGGCAGCATGACGGGAAAGATGATGGTCCAGATGATCTGGAACTGTGAGCAGCCGTCCATGACCGCCGCCTCGTCGAGCTCGCGCGGCACCGTCTCCAGATAGCCGACCATGAGGTAGACCGAAAACGGCAGCGAGATCGCGACGTAGGCGAAGATCATGCCGACATAGCTGTTCAGCAGGCCGATCCGGGCGAACATGATGAACAGCGGCGTCACCAGGATGATCCACGGGAACAGTTGGCCCAGGATGACCGAGCCGAACAAGAGCCGCTTGGCGCGAAAGCGCTTGCGCGAGAAGACGTAGGACGCGACGACCGAGACGAAGGTCGAAATGACCACGGCGACGAGGCAGATGAACAGGCTGTTGAAGATGAAGCGGCCGAAGCCGACGCGGAAGATCGTCGCGTAGTTCTCCAGCGTGAACGTGAAAACGGTGGCGGAGAACATGGTCTCGTTGGTCTTGAACGAGCCGATGAAGATCCACACCGCCGGAAAGATGAAGAACGCCCAGGCGACGAACGTCACGGCCAGGATCAGCGCGACGGCCAGCGGGTTGCGCCGGATCGTGACGTCGGCGCCGATGGCGTCGCCGGCGACGGTCAGCTGTGCCTGGCTCATCGTCGACCCCTCAGAGAATCTCGCGGAATTCGCGCAGCGCGACGAAGCGGAAATAGATCAGGCCGAGCACCGCCATGATTGCCGCCATGACCATGCCGACCGACGAACTGAAGCCGAGCTCGAAGTCGATGAAGCCCTTTATGTAGATCTCGGTGGCCAGCACGTTCGTGAACAGGCCCGGGCCGGCGCCGGTCGCCAGCCAGACATAGACGAAATTGTTGAACGTCCAGAAGACGAGCAGCAGCGCCATGACGACGACGGTCGGCATGAGGTGCGGCAGCGTCACGTGGAAGAAGCGCTGCAGCGCGCCCGCGCCGTCCATCTCGGCCGCCTCGTGCAGTTCCGGCGGCACCGACTGCAGGCCGGCCAGGAACGTCAGCGTCACCAGCGGCAATGTGTTCCAGACGATGATCGTGACGATCGCCGGCCACACCGTGTCGACGTTGGCCAGGAATGCGACCGGCTGGTCGATCAGCCCGATGCCCTGCAGCGACTTGTTGATGACGCCCTGGCGGCCGTCGAGCAGCCAGCGCCAAACGACGACGGCGACGATCGGCGGCGTCGCCCACGGCACGAGCAGCAGGAGGCGGGAGATCGTCGTCAGCCGGTAGTGGCGCAGCGTCGCCGAGTTCAGCAGCAAGGCGAGCAAGAGGCCCAGCACCAGCCGCAGGACGACCGAGACGGCGGTCAGCCAAAAGAGCGTGTTCCACAAGACGCGGTAGAAGTCCCGGCTCGCCAGCAGCTCGGCGTAATTCTTCAGGCCGACGAACGCGCCGCCGGTCTTGAGCCCCAGCAGGCTGAGGTCGGTGAAGCTGTTGAAGAGATTGAAGAGCGTCGGATAGCCGTAGAAGAAGAAGAGGAAGAAGAAGATCGGCGCCAGCATCAGCGCGATGAAGACCCGTTCTCCCGTCATGACCGGTCCGCGCCCCTGGCGGTTGTTTCTGTTGGCTGATTCGCCTGACGAATGGGAACCAAGCGTCAGGATCAGACCACGTGGCCGCGCGGCCGGGGGGTGTCCGTGAACACCCCCCGTCCACCCGCAACTCTACTTCAACTGCTCTTCCACCGACTCCAACAGCTCGGCGGCCGCTTCGTCGTAGCTGCGCTCGCCGATGAAGGCGGAGCCGAACGCGCGGCCCGTGTCGTTCCACATCTTGCCGATCTGCGCCGGCCCGTCGGAGTAGGCGCCCCAGCTGCGCGCCAGCGTCAGTTGCTCGGCAAAGCCGCCCAGGGCCGGGCCGAACTCGATGTTGCGCAGCGGCGTCTTCTGCGCCGGGAACTGGTTACCGTAGTAGGTCACCAGCACCTGCTCGCGGGTCATGAACTCGACCAGCTTCCAGGCCGCCTCCGGGTTCTCGGTGTTGGCGTTGATGCCCAGCATGCGGCCGCCCAGATGGGTCTTCGGTCCGGCGGGTCCGGCAGGCGTCGTCGCCGTCACGAACGGCGGCTCGACGCCGGGATTGCGCTCTTTGAACGCCGCCAGGATCTGCTTGAACTGCTGCGGCGGCATGATCGCGATGCCCTGGTCGCCGTTCGAGATCCCTTCGAGGATCGCCGGGTCGAACCAGCTGGTGACGCCCAGCATCGCCTCCGGGTTGTGGCCTTCCTTGATGTAGGAATCGTAGTACGCCATCGCCTCGGCGATCTTGTCGACGGTGATGCCGGTCTTGAACCCGCCGTTGTCGGCGACGACCAGCGCATCGCCGTTCGACCACCAGTAATAGTTGGCGAGGAACCAGATCGTATTGCTCGACCCGCTGCCGCCGGGGAAGCCGAAGCCGACCTTGCCGGTCTTCTCGTTGATCGCCCGGCTGGCGTCGCGCAGCGCGTCCCAGGTGCGCGGGATCTCGGCGACGCCGGCCGCGTCCATCACGTCGGTGCGGTAGACCATCGCCCAGGTGTCGGTCGTCCACGGCACGCCGTAGATGTTGCCGTCGGCGCCGACCGCGAGCTCGGTCGCGATGAAGTCGTCGAAGCCGCCCTGGATCGGCTGCGACGTCAGCAGGTCGTTGAGCGGCAGCAGGGCGCCGGCCGCGCCCATGTCGCGCGGCCAGACGAAGGCAATGTGGACCACGTCGGGCCCCTCGCCGACGGCCGCCTCGCGCAGGAACTGCTGGCGCGATTCGCTCCAGGCGATCGTCTGCAGCTCGACCTCGATGCCGCGGTTCTCCTGCTCGAACGCATCGAGCGCCGCGCGCATCTCCTTGGCCTCGGGGTCGTTGAAGCGGAACGTCAGCTTCACGTCCTGGGCGCTGGCCGTCGCCGCCGCCATGGTGACCGCGAGGGCCGCCAGCATCGATGTCCATGTTCCCGGTCGCATGTCTTCCTCCCTTTCGTGTGCCGTGTTTTCAGGTCATTTGATATTCGCGCAGCGCGGCGCCGTCCGGGACGACGCCGATGCCGGGGCTCGTGGGCACCCGCACGCGCCCGTCCGAAACGCCGAGATCGAGGTCGCAGAGCGCCGTGCGCAGCGGATTGGGGTTCGAGTCCAGCTCGACGAAACCCGGGCCGCCGACCGCCGCCAGCAGGTGCAGCGACGCGGCCAGGCCGACGGCCGTGCCCATGAAGTGGGGGCAGTACGCGAGACCCCTGCCGACGACCAGGCGGCCGACCGCGGCGCAACCGCCGACGCCGCCCCACTTCGCCACGTCGGGCTGATAGAACGTCAGCGCGCCGGCCGCCACATGGGCGTCGTACTGGGCCTCGCTGCAGATATTCTCGCCGGCGGCCAGCGGCACGTCGGTCTGGCCGGCGAGGTCGATCCAGTCCTCGACCGGCGTCAGTGCCGACAGCGGCTCCTCGGCGAACGACACGCCGTGACGCGCCAGCCGATTGATCGCGGTCGCCGCCTCGGCCACCGACCATGACTGATTGGCGTCGACCAGAATGGCCGGTGCGGCGCCAATGGCTTCGCGCATCGAGCGCACGAGCGCCTCGTCGCGCTGCGCGTCGTGGCCGACTTTGAGCTTGAAGGCGTCGTGCCCGGCGGCAACGAGCTCGCCGGCCAATGCCGGTGCCCGCGCCGGGTCGAGGGTGCTGGCATAGACCCGGACGCTGTCGTCCGGCGACCCGTTCAGCAGGGCGGACAGCGGCCGCCCGCGGCGCCGGGCCTGCAGATCCCACACCGCCATGTCGATGCCGGCGATGCAGTGCCCGAACGGGCCGGGCTCGCCGACATGGGTCGCCATGCGCGTCCAGCGCGCTTCCAGGCTCGGCCGGACCTGTCGGGGATGGGCGAAGCGCTCGCCGACCAGCTCGGGCGCGATGACGGTCTCAAGCAGCTGCTGCCGCGATTCGGCGGCATGGGGCGGGGAGTTGCACCACACCTCGCCCCAGCCGAACGCGCCGTCGGCGTCCTCGACCTTCACCAGCAGGCCGTTGCGGGCGCGCATCGCGCCCAGGCTGGACGACGGCAGCCTGCTCGCCTCGGCGCGCAGGCGCACGCTCTCGATCCGGGCGACCCGGATGGGTTCGGTCATGCCGGTCACGGTCCTCCCCGCGCCAAGCATCACAGCATCGATCGGTCGGGAAGCACAGAATGATGGTCGCCCTCGGAGGCCCGTCGTCTCTATGACCTTCCCGCGCCGCCACCGTACCGATTGCCGGCAATCGTCATCGCGTCAACCCGTGTTGGATTCAGGAGAGAGCCAAGTGGCGAGATCGTGCAGTCCGGCGATCCGTTGGTCTTCGCCGCGGGTGAGCCCGTCACGCAGCCGGATTAGCCGACCGCTGCCAAGCCCGCCGCAGGCGGACGCGGCCCGCACGGACCGCGCGGCCTAATGAACGCCCAGCGCGAAGGCGGCCTCGCAGGAGCTCGGCCGGATGCCGGCTGCCGCATGGCGCCGCCGTCTTGCGTCGATTTCATCGGCGCGACGGTAGAACGCCTCAGTCTGCCGCGGCGTGCCCATGGCGTCGATCTCCACGCCGTCGAACCGGCCCTCCCGCGCGAGCCTGACGTCCGCCGGGTTCAACCGGCGCCGCCAGTGCCCCTTGACCCAATCGCTGAACAGCCGGTTGTCCCATAAGCCGACCTCCAGCCCGCGCCCCGGCGGCGCCCAGGCGTAGTCGCCCAGGTTGTCGGGGTCCTTGCGCCGGCTGCGGATGACGAGATCGCGCAACGGGGTGAAGGCGCCGAACTGGAACAGCGTCGCCCCCAGGACGCCGACGTCCTCCCGGATCTTCGCCGCCAGTCCCTGCGACGCCGCGACAATGTCCGCGCGGCTCTCGCCGTAGAACAGCAGGTCGTAGATCGTGTAGTCGGCCGGTTGGGGCTCTGCCACGCCCAGGCGGTCGTCACAGCCGATGTGGGGCCAGGGCACGTTGACCCGCCGGGTAGGACCGGGCCCAGAACGGCACGGTGCCTGCGGCGGCGTGGGCCTCGTCGGTCAGCGCCGCGTCAAACGCGGTCTCGTCGACGAACGGGACGATGCCCGCCGCCTTCAGCCAGGCGAACGCGAACGCGGCGCAGCCGGCGCCGGTGCCCTTGTGCGGCCTGTCGACCAGCGAGCCGAAGGTGTTGTGCACGCCGCGATCGACGTATTCCAGGAAGAAGCGCAGGGCGTCCTTGGCGTTCTCCTGCGGCAGCTTGAACCGCGCGAACGTGACGTTACCGTCTTCGACGACGTAGGTCGGTCCGACGTTCTTGCCGCCGACGTTCCGGTAGTGGCGGCCATCGATGACGAGCAGGGCGTGCTGCCGGCGGCTCAGCTCCTCGAGCGCCTCGGCCGCGGAATTCAGGCGGCCCGGCTGCGGCGTCAGCAGCACGCCGCCGATGCCGAGCTGCCGGCCGAGCGTCAGGTCGACCAGCTCGTCGTCGACGCGCCGCGTCGTCGTCATGCCGGTCAGCAGCGTCGGGTAGCCGGGGATCTGCAGCTTGACCAAGAAATGGCCGATCGGATGGCCGGCGACGGGCATTTGGCGCTCCGTCAAGGTGAAGACCGGGCTGACGTAGTTCGAATAGGTGCCCTTGACGAGATTGGCCGGGTCCCTGAAATCGGTGCCCCGGTCGATGCCCGGTTCAGCGGACCATAGGTTGTCCAACGGCGGATCGACGGTATAGAGCGTGATCAGCGCGTAGCGGCGTCCGCGGTCGTCCCGCAGTGCAGGCACCCGGTCGTTCAGCGTGACATTCGTGAAAGGCGGCACATCGTCATCGGCCAAGCCGTGCACGTGCGCAATGCGCGTCAGGTCGATGACGCTGCCGGTCTCCGTCGCCTCGCCCGACCCTGCGGCAACGAACACGCCGTCGCCGCGGTGGGCCAGGGTCGAGCCGCCGATCGCATATCGGTCTGCCCCGCCCTGCAGCGTTTCTGCAGCAGCCGGCCGGGGGCCGACGTGACGGGCGATCGCATCGGCCAGCACCGTCGCGGCGGCGTCGACAGCTACCGCGTCTGACGCCGCCGGGCGCCGGGACGCGACCGCGATGAAGTCGACGATCTGCCGTTTGTTTTGCGTGTCGACCAACGCCGCCTTGACGACGACTGCGTCGCCCGGCCCGGTCTCGTACCTGACGATGCTGACCCGCAGGGTGGCAGCGTCGCGCGCAGCCCCAGTCACGTCCAGACCCCGGGTGGTGAGCCTTGCCGTGAGGCCCTGCGTGAGGGTCGTCGCAAGGCCGGGCGGCAGCGCTCCGCCGGTGTCGTTGCGCGCCGGCTCGATATCGAGCGGCAGGTCGCTCACCGGGGACGCCGACGGCTGCGGCGGCGCGGCGCGGACCGACCCGCAAACCCCCAGCCCCAGCGCCGCGACGAGGAGCAGGGCGAGGCACCGGTCGCGCATTCGATCCGTATCCATGTGAACGCGGAGACCCTGGGCTCTATCGGCATGCGGGACCCTGATTTAGATCACTCTCGCGAGCCGAGAGGCGGTCTAGCATGCGGTCCTGGCCGAAGACGCCAACGGCGAGGTGCATCTTCGGGCGTCACCCTGCCGGTCGGTTCCTCGCACGGCCGGCAGCGAACAACGGGCATGACCGTCGTATCGTCTCTGCGTACATCGTTGGCACTGCTCGCCGCCGTCGCTCTGCTCGGGGTCCAGGGCTGCTCGGTGCTGCCCCTCTACAAGCACCCGAACGTGGCCAAGCAGGCCGAACCCGTCGAGCCCGTCGGCACTTACAACGCCAGCCTGAGAATTCCCTGGGACTACGACTTCACCAGCGCGAGCGAAGCCCAGGCCGCGCGCTGCCGGCGCTTTCTGGCGACCGGGATCCGGCCGCCTGTTGGCGAGGCGGAGCCATGCCACGGCGTCGCGCGCGACGCCAACTTCGTGGCCCTGGCGCTCTCCGGCGGCGGCAGCCGTTCCGCTGGGCTCTCGGCCGCCGTCATGTGGGATCTCAATAGGATCGGCGTGCTCGAGCACGTCGACGTCATCTCCGCCGTATCCGGCGGCGCCCAGGCGGCCACGCTCTACGCGCTGATGCGCGACGCCGAGGACGCGCGCGGCGCCAACGCGGTGCCGAATCGCTACGTCTTCGATCCCGACGATCCGAAGAAGAGCGTCGACGTGTTCAGCCGCAACCTGACCGCGGACTGGACCCTGTCGTTCGTCATGCCATGGCACCTAGGTCCTTACCTGGTCACCTATTTCGACCGCACCGACGTGATGGCGGACTCGCTCGCGGACAACTACTACCCGCGCGGGCCGCCGCTGGACCTCAACTGGGGTATGCGCTTTCGCGACCTCAATCCGAAGCGCCCAAGCCTGGTGCTGAGCGCGGTCGACATGACGTTGCGGCTGGGCGCCAACGGTGTGCCGGCCGGCATCGCGGGGCAGTGCTTCACCGTCTCCTACGAGACGATCCAGACCCAGCTCGCCTCGGACCTGCACGAGCTGTCGCTCGCGCAGGCCGTGATGGCGTCGGGTGCCTATCCGGGCATGTTCCAGTACCTGTCCCTCAAGGACTTCAGCCGGACGACGCCCGCCGGCGACGCGGTCTACGTGCACCTCGCCGACGGCGGCATCCGCGACCACCTGGCCCTGGTCCCCATCAATGCCATGCTGCGCCGCTTTGCCGAGGGGCGATCGCTCATCGGGCTCGGCCCGGACGACATCGCGCGGGCCTGCGAGATCTCGCGCGGCGTCCTGACGCCGCCGCGCGACAGCCACGGGGCGCCGCCGGGGGCGGAGAGCTTGATCGCAACGTGGGGCCGGCCGGTCCTGCCGCAGAAGATCCTCGTCATCGTGGTCGACGCGGCGCGGCCGCCCAGAGGCTTCGAGGAAGAAGACGCCGATCCGCGCGCCACCCTGGGCGACCGGATCGTGCCCGTCAGCAAGGTGATCGACTCCGTCGACGCGACCCTCGACGACCAGCGCGCCCTCATGGCCATCGAACTCGTCGAGCTGCGCCGCTATCTGACCGGCAAGAAGGCGACGGAGATCGGCCTGCGACGCTGCGTGCGGGAGGCCGGGGGCTCGCCGGAGGACCTCGCCGCGTGCCTGATCGACCTGTCGGGGGCCGGGCCCGAGGGACACGACCGGGCGTTCGGGCCGACCTGCTGCCCGATCATCGGGCTCGGCGTGCACGACTTCACCAAGTTCGCGGACCAGCGGTTCGGTCCGTTCAACAGCGACGACCTGGACAGCGACGAGGTCTGGGGCGCCGACCACGTCACGCTCGAGTGCCTCGAAGACAACGACTACGGCCGCGGCGATCCCAGCTCCCTGTATGCGGCAATGCGCAAGATGCCCATCAGCCTGTCGCTCAGCGCCAGTGAACTGGCAACGGTCAAGCGGGCGGCACACGCGCTGGTCGACGAGATGCTCGCCGACTTCTGCGATCCGCAGACGCACCTTCTCGCCGACGTCGACGGCATCTCCTGCACGCCGCCGCCGGCCCCCAGGAAGGTGGGCTGCAGGAACTAGGGCCGCCGGACGCCCCGTCGTCAGTCCTCTTCGCCCTTCCGGCCCAGCGGCCGCGCGCCGCAGATCCCGCGCTTGGAGGCGCGGACGAAGGCGACCAGTTCGGCGACCTCCGGGCGGTCGAAGTCGGCCTCTATCCGATCGAGCGCCTGACCGACCTTCAGGCCGCCGTGGTAGAGCGTGCGGTAGGCGTCGCGGATGTCGCGCCGCGCCTCGGCGTCGAAGCCGGCGCGCTTGAGCCCCGCCAGATTGACGCCGAACACCTCGTTGGTGTCGACCGCCATGCAGAAGGGCGGCACGTCCTTGCCGATGCGGGTGTTGCCGCGCATCACGGCCAGGCGCCCGAGGCGCGTGAACTGGTGCACGACAGAGCCGCCACCGAGGAAACAGCCGGCGCCGATCTCGACATAGCCGGCCAGCAGCACGTTGTTGGCCATGGTCACGCGGTCGCCCAGCACGCAGTTGTGGGCGACGTGGGCGCCGACCATGATGAAGCAGTCGTCGCCGATGACGGTCTCGGAGCCCGCCTCGGTGCCGCGATGCACGGTGGCGTACTCGCGAATTCGGCACCGCGCGCCGACCACGACCCGCGACGGCCCGCCGCCGAAGCTCACGTCCTGCGGCTCCGCCCCGACGATGGCGCCGTAGCCGATCAGCGTCCCGGGTCCGATGACCGAGGTGCCGGTGACCACCGCGCGCGCCTGGATCGTCGTGCCGGCGCCGACGACACAGCCGGCGTCGACGATCGCCCCGGGCCCGACGGCGACGTCGGCGGCCAGGTCGGCATCGGGGCTGACGAGGGCGGTCTCGTGGATCATGGGCCAGGCGCTCGACTCGAGGGAACGGCATGCTGGCCGACGGGCCGCACGGCTGGCAAGGGCGGGCCCAGTGCGCTACCAAGGCCCGCTGGATGCGGACACCTGCATCCAGCCATGGTAGCGGCGCGCGAGTTCGTGCTTCCCCCGAATTTGCCGGCAAGAAATGGAATGACGATATCGGCGGAATATCTCGAGCAGCAGAAGCGACTGCATCAGAACCCCAACTATGGGGTCGCCTCGCTGCAATACGCTCCATTGGTCATCCAACTGGCCGACGCGACCGGCGCCAAGAGCATTTCGGACTATGGCGCCGGCAAGCGCAATCTGCAGAGGAAGATGAATGAGCTGGGCCGAGCCGACTTCGAATACTACGCATACGATCCGGTCTTTCCGGAGTATGGCAAGCCCAGGGAAGCCGACCTCGTTTGTTGTATCGACGTCCTGGAGCATATCGAACTGCCCTATCTGCAGGCGGTCCTTGAGGACCTGAAGGGAATCACTCGCAAGATCGGGCTATTCACGGTTCACACGGGACCGGCGGCCAAGCACCTGCCCGACGGCAGAAACGCGCACCTGATCCAACAGCCCGCCTCCTGGTGGTTGCCGCTGCTCTGTGAGCATTTCGAGATCGCGCAACTACAGCGCGCGCCGGGTGGCTTTTGGGTTGTGGTGGAGCCCCTTCCCACCGGACGCGACTGAGACTGTGCACCTGGGCCCCGCTCTTGCGTGGGCCGCTACCGGCGCGCGCCGGCCGACCCGGAAAGCTGCCGCGGTCGTGCCGATCTCGCCGGTCCTCGTCCCATGCGCGGTCTCAGGTGAGTCGCGGGCCTCGGTCGTCAGGTCCGGCCAAGGTGGGGCCAGAAGAGTACCGCCACCTCACTCCGCCGCCTTGCCCTCCAGCACCCGCGCCAACTCCCGCTTGAGTTCGTCCTTCGCCGTCTCCGCGGCGGCATAGACCTCGTCGATCTTGTGAAACGCGAACATGCGTACACCGCCGATGTCGGGGCGGATCAGGATGTCCGGCGGGTCGTCGGCGACCTTGGCGTTGATGATGGCGCGCTGCATGATCTGCACGGTGTTGAAGACCGACTGGAAGATCGTCGGCTGCTTATGCTTGCGGGTCGGGCGGCCACCAGCGACGTCGATGGCGATGCGTACGTCGGCATCGTCGTTCCACAGGTCGTAGGGCACCGGGTCGACCGTGCTGCCGTCGATCAGCACACGCCCGTTGCGCTCGACCGGCAGGAAGACACCGGGCACGGCCATGGTCGCCTGCACGGCCAGCGGCAGTTCGCCGCGGTCGATCACCACCTCCTCCCACGTCCAATAGTCGGCGGCGACCAGCTTCAGCGGGATCGCGAGGTCGGCGAAGTCCGCCTCGATGTGCCCGGCGGCGAGGAATTCGCGCAACGAGTCGCCGCGGATCAGGCCGCCGCGGCCTATGTTGAGTTCGACGATGTCGAACCATTTGCGCAGGTCGTTACGACCGAAGATGTCGCGCCAGCTGTCGCCTTTCTGAACCAGCATGCGGCCGAATCGTTCGTGGATGTCACGCGCCGGCATGCCGGCCGCGTAGGCCACGGCGACCAGCCCGCCCATGCTGGAGCCGGCCAGCCGGTGCGGCCGCACGCCCAGCTCGTCGAAGGCCTCCAACAGCGGGATGTGCGCCAGGCCGCGCGCGCCGCCGCCGCCGAGGGCCAACGCGATGCGCGGTGCGCTCACAGGATCGGCGCCATCAGGTTGGCGGCGCGGACCGCCACCCGGAAAGCCAGCGGGCGTCGCGCGAAGTCGTCGGCGGTCGTCTCGTGGCAGTTGGCGAAGTCGCGTTCCAGCATCGCCTGCACTTCGGCGGCGAAGCCCGCGTCGTCGACCACGACGCTGACCTCGAAGTTCAGGCGGAACGAGCGGTTGTCGAGATTGGCCGTGCCGACGACGGCGACGTCGTCGACCAGCATGACCTTCTGGTGCAGGAAGCCGGCGTCGTAGCGGAAGAAGCGCACGCCCGCCTGGCGCGCCGCCGGAATGGAGGCGAACGACGCCAGGTAGACCAGGTAGTGGTCCGGCCGCGCCGGCAGCATGATGCGCACGTCGACGCCGCGCAGGGCGGCGAGCTGCAGCGCGCTGACGATCTTCGAGTCGGGCACGAAATAGGGGCTGGCGATCCACAGGCGCTGCCGGGCGGCGTGAATGGCGTCCGCGAAAAACAGGCCGCAGGTCTCGAACGCGTCGGCTGGGCCGCTGGGCAGGATCAGGATCGTGCGATCGCCGTCGGGTGCGGCGACCAGCGGCCAGTCGAGCTCCAGCACCTGCCGCGTCGCCCAGTCCCAGTCCTCGGTGAAGGCGAGCTGCGCCGCCAGCGCCGCCGGCCCCGTGATCCGAACGTGGGTGTCGCGCCAGGCGCCGAAGCGGACGCTGCGTCCCATGTATTCGTCGCCGACATTGTGGCCGCCGATGAAAGCGGTCATGCCGTCAATCACGACGATCTTGCGGTGGTTGCGGAAATTGAGCTGAAAGCGGTTGCGCGACCCGCGCGTCGTATTGAACGCCGAGGCCTGCACGCCGGCCGCGCGCAGGTCCCTGACGTACGCGGGCGGCAAGGCGTGGCAGCCGATTTCATCGTAGAGGAAGTGGACCGCGACGCCGGCGCGTGCACGGGCCTCCAGCCGTGCCTTCAGCTCGCGGCCCAGCCCGTCGTCTCGCACGATGAAGAATTGCACCAGCACGAACCGCTCGGCGGCGTCGATCGCCGCGAAGATGGCGCCGAAGGTCGCCTCGCCGTCGATCAAGAGCTCGGTCGCGTTGCCCCTGCTGAACGGCAGTTCGGCCAGTCGCGCGAGAACCTCCAGGCCGGCGCGGCGTTCGCTGACGAGAACGCTCTCATGTGCAGCCTGCACCTGATCCGCCAAGGCCGACCGTACTTCACCTTCGATGGCGCGCCGTGCGTCGACATCCCCATGAAAGCGCTCGCGCCCGAAAACGAGGTACAGCGGCACGGCGATCAGCGGCATGGCGACCAGCGACACCGACCAGGCGACGGCGCCCTGGGGCGTGCGCACGCTCATGATGGCCCGGATGGCCAGCCAGATGCCGGCGACCTCGGCGATCAGAACCACCACGCCGGCCACCGCCAATATCGTTGCGCCGTCCATTCGGTATCCTGCGAAGCGCGCGCCTGCATCTGGTCTGCACCGCGAAGATAGACGCGCCGAATGTGAGTGTGAACCGCCGGCGACAGAGGGAATCTGCGATCGCCATATAGCGGCCGGCCTGCGCGCATGGTAGCGTTACCAAAAGGCGGCAACGTGAACGGCGGTCACGGGGCATGATGGGGAGCGGAGAGACCGGCGCGCGGGCCGTGAGCGAGGCGGCGCTGGAGGGCTTCGAGCGCGACGGTTACGTGCTCGTCCCAAGTCTGTTCGACCGGGAGGAGGCGGACCTGCTGCTCGCCACGGCGCAGCACGACCGGCGCCTGGCGGCGCACGCCGTGGGCTGGCCGGACGACCAGGGCGGGCTCAGCAAGATCACGCTGTGGAACCACCCGGGCGACGACATCTACGGCATGGTCGCGCGGTCGGCGCGCCTCGTCGAGGCGATGACCCGGCTCCTGGGCGGCGAGGTCTATCACTACCACTCGAAGCTGATGCTGAAGGAGCCGGAGGTCGGCGGCGCCTGGTGCTGGCACCAGGACTACGGCTACTGGTACCAGAACGGCTGCCTCTATCCGCTGTTGGCCAGCGCCTTCATCGCGCTCGATCCCGCGACCCGCGAGAACGGCTGCCTGCAGGTGCTGAAGGGCTCGCACCGCGTGGGCCGGATCGAGCACCAGGTGATGGCGGGACAACTCGGCGCCGATCCCGAGCACGTCGACGCCGCGAAGGCGCGGCACGAGTTGGTGCACATGGAGATGCAGCCCGGCGACACGGCGTTCTTCCACTGCAACCTGTTGCACTGTTCGAGCCAGAACCGCTCGGCCAAGCCGCGCTGGACGCTGATCTGCTGCTACAACGCGCGCGCCAACGATCCCTACAAGCCCAGCCAGCATCCTGGCTATACGCCGCTTACGGCGGTACCGGACGAGATGGTCAAGGCTTACGGCCACCGCACCAGCACCGCCGACCAGGTCTTCATGAGCGTCGACGACGACGTCAGTGAGGAACGGGCGACCGCCCGGGCCGAGGCCCGGCGCGCCGCCGGAGAATGAACCGAATTTCGGGAGGAAAGATCATGCCCCATTGCAGACACGCGCTCGGCTGGCGAGCGCAGCTCATCGGCGCCGCTGCCGGCGCCCTTGTCGCGCTGGCGCCGGCGGCGGCATCCGCCGCCGACATGGTCGAGGGCTCCGACTGGCTGCGGCGCTGGGACGGCACCAAGCTGACCCTGTCGTCGCACACCGGCCCGACCACAGACGCGGTCAAGGTCGTCGCCGCCCGGTTCGCCGAGCTGACCGGCGCCGAAGTCGAGGTGATCGACGAGTCCTGGACAGACCTGTTGTCCAAACACCTGGCCGACGCGGCCGCGGGCGGCGGCACCTACGACATCCTCAGCTGGCCGTATATCTGGACCGGGCACTACGTCGAGGGCGGCCTGGTCGAGGACCTGAACGGCTGGTTCGGCAACAAGGACCTGGCCGACCCGCGCTTCGACATGGACGACATCCCGGAGGCGGTGCTGGAAGTCTACGGCCGCTATCGTGGCAGCGCCTCGCCCAATCCGGACGGCCTGTGGTCGGTGCCTTACAAGTTCGACGTCTACCTGGCCCAGTACCGAACCGATCTCTACGAAGAGGCCGGCATCGTCGACGCCAGTGGCAAGGCCAAGCCGCCGGAGACGTGGGCCGAGCTGCTCGACCACGCCAAGATCCTGCAGGCCAAGTTCCCGGACATGAAGCCGCTGGTGTTCCCGCTGGCGGTCGACGACCCGATGGTGGCGACGTTCCTGCCGATGATCGCGGCCTATGGCGGCGCCATCCCGATCCCGTGGTACGACGCCAACCTGTATCCCGAGTTCCAGCAGAAGTCGGGGCAGCAGGCCATCGCGATCCTGGAGGAATTCAAGGCCTACATGCCGGCCGACGTGCTGGACATGGACTACGACCGGGTCAACGCGCACATGTCGCAGGGGCTGGCGGCCTATGCGCTGAACTGGAACGCCTATCTGCCGGTCCTGCTCGACCCGCAGTCGTCGCAGATCTATGAGACCGTGGCGTTCGACGGCACGCCGGGCGGCCCGTCCGGCCGGTTCAGCGGCCTGGGCGGCTGGCAGATGGGGGTCTCCTCCCAATCGGAGAACAAGGAGGCGGCGTTCCAGCTGTTGGAGTGGATCGCCGGGCGTGAGCGGGGCGTCGAGCTGGCGCTGGCCGGCGGCTCCGTCGCCCGCTTCTCCGTCGCCAACGACCCCAAGGTCGTCGCCACCTATCCGTACTACCCGCTGCTGATGGACGTGCTGAAGGGCCATGCCGCGCGCGGCATGGATCGGTCCTGGGCGGAACTGCAGCGCACGATCGGCGTCGGCCTCAACCAGATCCTCTTGGGCGAGGATGCCCAGAAGGGCCTGACCGATACGCACGCCAGGCCTTCGACCAGGCCGAGCGTGCCGGCTACACGCCAGCCAAGACCGCCGCCCGGCCGTAAATGGAGGCCGTCGCCTCAGCGAGCGGCACTTTCAGGGAACGGGTACGGCTTCAGTCGTACCCGTTCCTTTTGGTCGCACCGGCGTTTCTGGTGCTGTTCCTGCTGACGATCTACCCGTTCGGCTACATGGTGTGGATCAGCCTGCACAGGTGGCCGATCCTGCCGACCCTGCCGCGCGACTTCCTGGGCGTGGCGACGTACGGCTTCATCTTCAGCGACCCGGAGTTCTGGAATTCGGTCGGCGTCACCGCGCTCTACATGCTGCTCAGCGTCGGCCTGCAGCTCTCGCTCGGTTTCTTCCTGGCGGTGCTGCTGAATTCGCCGTACCGGGTGTTTCAGTGGTTCCGGCTGCCGTTCATGATCCCGGTGTTCGTCTCGCCGGTCGTCGTCGGGCTGATCTGGAAGTTCATGCTCGGCTACGACCTGGGCATCGTGAACTACCTCTTGCGGTCCATCGGCTTCGCCGGGGTCAACTGGCTCGGCGACCAGACCAATGCGCTGTTGGCGCTGGTCATGGTCGACGTCTGGCAGTGGACGCCGTTCACCTTCCTGATCCTGCACGCCGGGCTCACGGCGCTGCCGCGCGAGCCCTACGAGGCCGCCGTCATCGACGGCGCCAGCCGCCTGCAGATGCTGTTCTTCGTGACGTTCCCGATGATTGCGCCGATCTTCACGGTGGCGCTGCTGTTCCGCGTGCTCGACGCCTTCAAGCTGTTCGACATCGTCTACATTCTGACCCGCGGCGGGCCCGGCAGCGCGACCAACGTGTTGGCCTACAATATCTGGCGCAAGGGCTTCTTCGAGAACCTGCTGGGCTATGCCGCGGCGTTGTCGGTGATCATGATCGCGGTCGCCACGGTGCTGGCGCTGGTGCTGATCCGCATCATGGCGCGCCAGGAGCCCGAGTGATGCCCGAGCGCCTCTCGCCGCTGGAGATCGCCGCGCGCCTACTGGTGCTGACCGTGTTCTTCCTGTTCTTCATGTTCCCGTTCTACTGGATCGTCGCGACGTCGCTGAAGACCCAGGTCGACGCCTTCGCGATCCCGCCCAAGTGGCTGTTCGACGTGACGTTCCAGAACTACGCCAAGGTGCTTTTGGAGACGACTTTCCTCGACCAGGCCAAGAACTCGCTCATCGCCTCGATCTCCAACGTCGTCGTCACGCTGGCCCTGGCGCTGCCGGCGGCCTACAGCATGTCGCGCTACCGCACCGGCGGAAAGGACCTGCTGTTCTGGTTCTTGAGCATCCGCATGATCCCGCCGATCGTCGGCGCCATCCCGCTGTTCGTGCTGGCGGCCCAGTTCCGGCTGATCGACACCTACGCCATCCTGCCGGTGCTCTACATCATCCTGAACATGCCGTTCGCGGTATGGATGCTGAAGTCGTTCATCGACGAGATCCCGCGCGAGATCGACGAGAGCGCCATGCTGGACGGCTGCGGCAATCTGGGCGTGATCTGGCGCATGATCCTGCCGCTGATCAAGCCCGGCCTGATCGCCACCGCGGCGTTCTGCTTCATCCTGGCCTGGAACGAGTTCCTGCTGGCCAACATCTTCACGCGCCGCACCGCCGTCACGCTGCCGGTCGGCATCTCCAAGTTCATCACCGAGAAGCAGATCCTGTGGGGCTACATCACGGCCGCCGCGACGCTGGCGACCCTGCCGCCGATCGCCTTTCTGTGGTTCTTCCAGCGCAACCTGCTGCGCGGCCTGACGTTCGGCGCGGTGCGCTAGAGCGGGATTCCCGTAGGCGGAATCATTTTGGGGTTTCCGCGCGGGCGAGGTTCTGATTCAAGATGTGTGCTGGATGAGGAGGCCAGCATGCATGGCACGACCTCTGTCGAACGATCTTC
>Ga0209678_1000095_pt1 | contig 35078 bp, 38 predicted proteins | sample WorMetilvaeELBA1_FD_187404 | JGI IMG/M metagenome (GOLD analysis project Ga0209678, IMG submission 187404) | Marine gutless worms symbiont microbial communities from Max Planck institute for Marine Microbiology, Germany - Olavius ilvae ELBA.1... ...
GCGACGAGCTCCACGCCGCCATAGCCCGCATCATCGACCGCTTCCCGCCAACCCAATGCGCCGCCTTCTTCGCAAACGCCGGCTACGCTTCCGCCTAATGCGATCCCGCTCTAGCGGTGCCAGACGCCGCCGGGGTGGAACGCCGCGAACGTCGCCGCGAACGTGGCGTCGTAGGGCACGTCCTGGCCGTCGCGGGTGACGGTGACGTTGCCGACGTCGCGGCCCTGGGCGATGCGCGGCGCGTCGTGCAGCGAGTTCTGACCCGGCTGCCAGTGCAAGGTCAGGTCGCCCGCCGCGACCTCGCGCTCGCGCCGCAACAGGTCGAGCGTCCACGCCTCGTTCCCCACCACGACGACGCGGTCGAACGGCTTGATGCCCTGGGGTAGCGGATAGGGCCGCTCCAGGCGGCCCAGCGGCAAGTCGTCGTAGCCGGCGAACGGCGAGACGCCGTAGGGCCGCGCGGCCGGGTCCGCCGGCACCAGGACGAGCCCGTCGGGCGCCCGCGCCCGGAACGCCGCGAGGGACTCGAGCCGCGCCGGCACCAGGTCTAGCCGCGCGCCCGACAGCGCGCCGATCACCGCCTCGCCCGTGGCCTGTTGCCACCAGCTCTCGGTGGTGTGGTCGTACATCACCATGTCGAAGTGGCGCAGGCGGCCGGTGTTGCCGAAGTCGAGCGTCTGGCCGTAGAGCCGGCGGTCGAAGACGACGCCGGAGTTGCACAGCGGGCAGTACGTCACCAGCACCGGCACGCCGCCGACGGTGTCGTTGACGATCTCGTGGAACAGCAGGATCCGTAAGGGGTAGGCCCGCGCGTCGTCGGCGATCGTGAGACCCAGAACCGGCTCCATGGGGCCGATGTCGTCGATGTCCGCCACAGGCAGGAACACCGGCTCGTGGATCGGCGGGATCGAATCGCGCGTCGCGCCGTCGGCGCGGATCTCCTCAAGCGGGATCGTCGCCACCTCGAAGTCGGTCTCGGGGAACTCGGCGCGCCACACCGCGACGCTCTCGGTACGGTGCTGTTGCGCGTGTGCGGCGAGCGCCGTCAACACCAACGCGGCCGCGACGACGAGGCGGCTCATTCGACCCCGTGGATCGTCCCGCCGGGCGTGAAGGCGTGGAAGGTAAATGCGAAAGTCAGGTCGTGCACCGCGTCGACCATCTCGTCGCCTTCGCGCCGCTGCACTACCACGTTGCCGATGTCGCGCCCCATGGCGATGACCGACGTGTCGAGCGCCGAGTTCTGGCCGGGCTCCCAGCTCAGCACCAAATCACCGCTCTCGATCCGGCCTTCGGTGCGCAGCAGGTCCAGCGCCCACGCCTCGTCGCCGACCGCGACGACGTAGGCCAGCGGCGCAATGCCGTCGGGAAACTCGCCGCTGTAGAGGAATGGGCGCGACGCCCCGTCATAGCCCGCATACGGGTTGATGCCGTAGCTGCGGCCCCAGTTCGTCGGGCTGGCCTGGATCAGGCCGTCCGGAAAGCGCTCCTGGAAGCGGGCGTAGGACTCGACGCGCACCGGCAGCATCTTGAGCTGCGTGCCGGTGTAGCTGCCGACGATGCCTTCGCCCAGGAACTGCTGCCACCAGCTCTCGGTCTGACGGTCGTACATCACCAGGTCCGAGTTGCGCAGCTTGCCCGTGGTGCCGAAGTCCAGCACTTGCACGCCGACGCGACGGTCGAAGACGATGGCGGAGTTGCACAGCGGGCAGTAGGTGACGGTGATCGGCACGCCTGCCAGCTCGTCGTTGACGATCTCGTGCCACATCAGGATGTTCAGCGGATAGCCCTTGGCCTGGCCGTCGATGACGACGGTCACCACCGGCTCTGTCGGCGCCAGGTTGTCGTTGCGCGCGGCGGCGGCGACGAACTTCGGGTCGTCGATCGCCGGGATGCCGTCCTTGGGCGGCCCGCCCGAGAAGATCTCTTCGTAGTCGACCGAGTGCTTGGTGAAATCCGTCTGCGGCCACTCGCGTTGCCAGCGATCCGGACTCGCCGCGGCCGCGCCGGCCCACAGAAAAACGGCGGTGCAGAGCACCGCCGTGCAGGTCTTCCGAGCGTACATCCCCAACCCTGTCTGCTCTCGCGTCAACGCAGCGTCGCGCGGGCGCGCGCCGGCCGTAAAGTCACGCCCCGTCACGTTGGCGTGACGCTTCGTCCCCTTGCTCATCGCTTGCCCGGCTTCAGCGCCGCCCACTCGTCTTCGCTCAGCGCGTCGAGGAAGCTGAACTGCGCCGCGCCCTTCAGCCAGTCGCCGCCGTCGATGGTCACCACGTCGCCGTTGATATAGCCGCTGCCGTCGCTCAAAAGGAAAGCGGCGAGGTCCGCCAGCTCGCCATGCTCGCCCGGCCGGCCCAGCGGGTTGCGCGTCTCGAATTCGCGGCCGAGCTCGGGGTTCGGCACTAGGCGCTCCCAGGCGCCCGGCGTCGGGAACGGCCCCGGCGCGATGGCGTTCAAGCGCACGCCGCGGCCGCCCCATTCGACCGCCAGGCTGCGGGTCAGCGCCAGCACGCCCGCCTTGGCCATGGCCGACGGCACGACGTAGGGCGAGCCAGTCCAGGCATAGGTGGTGACGATGGACAGCACGGTCGCCGGCCGTTTCGCCGCCAGCCAGCGCTTGCCGCAAGCGAGCATCGCATAGGCCGTACCGTGCAGCACGATGCCGAGAATGGCGTCGACGGCCCGCGGCGACAACGTCTCAGTCTTGGCGACGAAGTTGCCGGCGGCGTTGTTGAGCAAGGCGTCGAGCGGCGCTTCCGACCAGAAACCGTCGACCATGTCATCCACCGCGTCGGCGTCGCGCACGTCGCAGGTCGCCCAGGACGTGCGACTTGGGAAGTCGCGGTCGAACTCCGCGGCGGTCTCCTCCAGCACTTCGGCGCGGCGGCCGCAGATCGCCAGCGACGCGCCGAGTTCCAACAACCGGCGCCCCATGCTCTTGCCGAGCCCGGTGCCGCCGCCGGTGATCAGCACGCGCTTGCCGGCGAGCAAGTCGGTCTGAAACATGGGGCGTCTTATGGCACGGTGCCGCCATGCTCGCACGTGCCGAGTCCTACGATGCCGCCCGCGCCGCCTTCCGCTGGCGCGTGCCGGACCGGTTCAACATCGGCGTCGACGTCACACGCCACCCGCAGGACCGACTGGCGCTGATCCACGTCGGCGCGGACGGAAGCGTCGAGGAGCACACGGTCGGCGCCGTGGCCAAGGCCTCGAACCGCCTCGCCAACGTGCTGACGGCACACGGGCTCGGCCGTGGCGACCGGGTCGGCGTCTTGCTGCCGCAGCGGCCGGAGACGGCGGTCGCGCACGTCGCGGCGTACAAGGCGGGCCTGGTCGCCGTACCCCTGTTCGCGCTGTTCGGCCCTGACGCGCTGGAGTACCGCCTGCGTGACAGTGGCGCCCGCGCCGTCGTGACCGACACGGCCGGCCGGGCGAAGCTGGAAGAGATCCGCGATGCACTGCCGGACCTGTCGCTGATCCTCGACGTCGACCGGCCGGCGGACTACGCGGACCTGCTGGCGCGCGCGTCGGACGCCTTCGCGGCCGTCGATACCGCCGCCGACGACCCGGCGCTGATCATCTACACCTCGGGCACAACGGGGCCGCCCAAGGGCGCGCTGCACGGCCACCGGGTGCTGCTCGGCCACCTGCCCGGCGTCGAATGGCCGCACGAGTTCTTCCCGCAACCCGGCGACCGCTTCTGGACGCCGGCCGACTGGGCCTGGATCGGCGGCCTCTTGGACGTGCTGCTACCGGCCTGGCACCACGGCGTGCCCGTGGTCAGCCACCGCATGGCCAAGTTCGACCCCGAGGCGGCGTTCGCCCTGATCCGCCAACACGGCATCCGCAACATGTTCCTGCCGCCGACCGCGCTGAAGCTGATGCGCCAGGCCCCGGCACCCGCCATGGCCGTGCGCTCAATCGGCAGCGGCGGCGAGACGCTGGGTGCCGAGCTCTTGGAGTGGGGCCGCGCGACCTTCGGCGTCACGATCAACGAGTTCTACGGCCAGACCGAGTGCAACCTGGTCGTCGGCAACAACGCGGCGATCATGGACGTGCGCCCCGGCTCCATGGGCCGCGCCATCCCCGGTCACACCGTCGCGGTTGTTGGCGACGCCGGGGGGGTGGTGCCAACCGGCGAGACCGGCGTCATCGCCATCCGTCGCCCCGACGCGGTGATGTTCCTCGGCTACTGGAACGACCCGGCGGCCACGGCGGCCAAGTTCGCCGGCGACTGGCTCAAGACCGGCGACACCGGGAGGATGGACGCCGACGGATACCTCTGGTTCGTCGGCCGGGACGACGACGTGATCACTTCGGCCGGCTACCGCATCGGCCCCGGCGAGATTGAGGACAGCCTCATGCGCCACCCCGCGGTGGCGCTGGCCGCTGCGGTGGGCGTGCCCGATCCCGTCCGCACGGAGCGGGTCAAGGCGTTCGTCGTGCTGGCGGAGGGGCACGCGGGCAGCGAGGCACTGGCCGAGGAAATCCAGGCGTTCGTCAAGACCCGCCTGGCGGCGCACGAATACCCCCGCGAAGTCGCCTTCGTCGACGCCCTGCCGATGACCACGACCGGCAAAGTCATGCGCCGGGTGCTCAGGGAGCGGGGCTAGGCGGGCTGCCCGCGATTTTCCGCAAACCTGTCACCCCCCCCCCCCCCCCCCCCCTTCGAGGGGGAGGGAGTATATTGGCTTGGTAAGCGATTGAATCAGAAAAACAATCCCCTCCCCCCTTGAGGGGGAGGGTTAGGGTGGGGGGTGTGGTTGTTTCCCGTTTCCGGCCTACCGGGCGCCGATCAGCCCCGCTTTCTTCAGCTCATTCCTGAGCTGGTGGTAGGTCAGGCCCAGGTGGGTGGCGGTGGCGCGCTGGTTGTGGCGGTTGGCGGCCAGCGCCTCGGCGAGCAGGTGGCGCTCCAAGTCGCCGATGCGCTCCCGCAGGTCGAAGGGCTGGGTCGGGTCGGGCAAGCGCGGGCCCGAGGGCGCTTCCGGCGCAGGCGGCGGCGCCTCCAGGCCTTCCGCGCGGGTCTCCGCCGGCGCGTAGGGCGAGGCGAACGGGTCGAAGTCGATCATCTCGATGGGCGTCCCGGGCTCGGGCCAGTGGGCGACGGCGCGCTCGGCGACGTTCCTCAGTTCGCGCACGTTGCCGGGCCAGTCATACCTTGCGAGCGCCTCCAGCGCCGCCGGCGCGAAGCCGGCGAAGTCGTGGCCCAGCTCGTTCGCCATGGCGCGGCCGAAGTGCTCGGCGAGCAGGGCGACGTCCTCGCGCCGCGCCCGCAGCGGCGGCACGGTCAGCACGTCGAACGCCAGGCGGTCCAGCAGGTCGTGGCGGAAGCGGCCGGCGTCCGCTGCCGCGCGCAGGTCGACGTTGGTGGCGCCGATGACGCGCACGTCGACGCGGATCGTCTCGTTGCCGCCGACGCGCTCGAACTCGCCGTACTCGATGGCGCGCAGCACCTTCTCCTGCACCGCGGCGCCGGCGTTGGCGATCTCGTCGAGGAACAGCGTGCCGTCGTGTGCCAGCTCGAAGCGGCCGATCCGGCGCTTGACGGCTCCCGTGAAGGCGCCGGCCTCGTGCCCGAACAGCTCGGTCTCCAAGAGGCTCTCGGCAAGCGCCGCGCAGTTGAGCTTGACCAGCGCCCCCTCCCAGCGGGCCGACAGGTAGTGCAGCCGCGCGGCGATCAGCTCCTTGCCCGTGCCGCGCTCGCCGATCACCAGCACCGGCCGGTCGAGCGGCGCCACCCGGCTGACCCGGTCGAGAAGGTCCAGGAAGGCCCGGGAACGGCCAATCAGCGGCGGCAGGTCGGATGAAGCAAGCATCGCTACTATTGCTAACTAATGGGGTGAGTTACAACTAGTTAGCATATTCTGCTGTGGACAACAAGATGTCCGATTGCGCAACGACGGCGAATTCTTCCTATATGTCAATGGACTAAACGCGGGCCATCCGGGTTGGCACGCCGCCTGCAGTGTCAGGGGAAACACCACGCCGCGCCTGCGGCCAAACGAGGGACCGGGACCATGGACAGCACGTTCGACCGCCGCGACTACGGCACCCGCCGCAAGGCCGGCTGGACCGCCGAAACCGACGACGCGGTCGCCCGCGCGTTCCGGTTCCTGCGCCGCTGTCGCCGCGAGCACTGGATCATGTTTGCCGTGGGTCTCGCCCTCGGCTGGCTGCTCGGTTAGCCCCCCAACCGCCCCAGAGACGGAGAACACCGATGGGTATCTTCACGCGCCTCACCGACATCATCAATTCGAACCTCAACGCGCTGCTGGACAGCGCCGAGGATCCCGAAAAGCTGATCCGCTTGATGATCCAGGAGATGGAGGACACGCTCGTCGAGGTGCGCGCGACCGCCGCCAAGACGATCGCCGACAAGAAGGAGCTGGGCCGCAAGATGACACGCCTGCAGGAAGCTGGGGCGGAGTGGCAGCGCAAGGCCGAACTGGCGCTGGCCAAGGGCCGCGAGGACCTGGCCAAGGCGGCGCTGGTCAAGCGCGCCAAGTTGGCCGAGACGGCGCGCCTGCTGGCCGACGAGCTGGGTCTGCTGGAGGGCGAGCTGGGGCGCCACGACGAGGACGTCGGCCGCCTGCAGGCCAAGCTGAACGAGGCCAAGGCGAAGCAGAAGGCCATCGTCGCCCGCCGCGAGATGATCGGCACGCGCCAGACCGTGCGCCGGCAGCTCTACTCCGGCCGCATCGAGGACGCGCTGAGCCGCATGGCCATGGTCGAGAAGAAGCTCGACGAGGCCGAAGGCGAGGTCGAGGCCTACGACCTGGGCCGCCGCAAGACGCTCTCTGAGGAGATCGCGGACCTCGAGGCCGAGGCGGCCATCGAAGAGGAGCTCGAGGCGCTGAAGGCGCGCGTCAAGAGCGGCGCGGCCGCGACCCAGGGCTAGGGCGGCCGCGATGAGCGCCATCGACTTCCTGCACGCGCCGCTGATCCTGCTGCTGGTCGTCGTCGCACCGATCTGGATCATCGCGCACTACGCCACCCGCTGGCGCATGTCGCGCAAGCTGTCGACCGAGGACGAGACGCTGCTATCCGAGTTGTGGGAGAGCGCGTCGCGGATGGAGAGCCGGATCAACAATCTGGAGAGCGTCCTCGACGCCGAGGCGCAGGACTGGAGGAAAAAGACATGAGGTGCGGCCCGTGCGGACCCAGCCGCGCCAACACCGGCGCCGCCAGGCGGCCGAGCCGCAGCCGCCTCTACCGCGATCCGGCGAACGGCCGGATCGCCGGCGTCTGCGCCGGTCTCGCCGAGTACCTGGGCGTCAGCGCGCTGTTGATCCGGATCGTCTTCATCTTCGGCCTGATCATGTTCACGGTGCCGACGCTGATCGCCTACATCCTGGCCGGGGTGCTGCTGCCGGTCGTGCCGGAGGGCCTCTACGCCAGCCAGGAGGAGGAGACGTTCTGGCGCGACGTGCGCACCGATCCGCGCGACACCGCGACCCGCCTGCGCCACAAGTTCCGCGAGCTGGAGGCCAAGCTGGCCGCCATGGAGCGCTACGTCACCTCCCAGGAGTTCGAGCTCAACCGCGAGTTCCGCGACCTGGAGCGATAGGCCGCATTGCCGGCAACTGGGGGCGCCGAAAGGCTCCCGGGCCGCTAGACTGACGGTGGGTGGCGCGATGGAATCCGCGCCGTCGGCCGTTGAGGAAGGACCTGAAGCCACGCAGGAGGCGCGGCATGGTTCGGTTCGTTGCCGTCGCGGGGTTGGCGGTCGCACTGCTGGCGACGCCGGCGCACGCGCTCGATGTCGCCGAGGCCCGGCACCTGTTGGGACGCATCGCCTTCGCGCCCACGCCCGGCCGCGTCGACGCCCTCCGGCCCCTCGACCGCGCCGCCGCCGTCGCACATCTCCTCGCCGAGCCAACCGGCCTGGCCGTGCGGCCGCCGGCCTGGATCGACGACTGGACCGACCCGCGCTCCCTCGGCAAGGACCGCGAGAAGCGACGCGCCTTCGCCAAGCGGCAACGTGAGCGCGCCCAGGAACTGAAGGCCTGGTGGCTGCGCCAGATGGTCTCGACCCAAGCGCCCGCGCGCGAGTGGCTGGCCTTGTTCTGGCACGGCCATTTCACCTCGTCGTTCCGCAAGGTGCGGTCGCCGATTTTGCTGTACCGCCAGAACGCGACGCTGCGTGCGCACGCGCTGGGCAACTTCGGCGCGCTTCTGTCGGCGATACTGCGCGACCCGGCGATGCCGGTCTATCTCGACCAGGGGCGCAGCGGCCGCAAGGCGCCCAACGAAAACCTGGCGCGCGAGCTGTTGGAGCTGTTCACCCTGGGCGAGGGCCACTACGCTGAGGCCGACGTGCGCGAGGTCGCGCGGGCGCTGACCGGGCACAGCCTGGACCCGGCCGACGGCACGTTCCGCTATCGCCACGCCATGCACGACCGCGGCAGCAAGACCATCCTGGGAAGGAACGGCTGGTTCGACGGCGACGACGTGGTCAAGCTGCTGCTGGCCCAGCCGCGCACGGCCGAGCTCATCGTCGAGAAGCTGTGGCGGGCGCTGATCTCGCCCGACCTCGAGCCGACAGAGGTGGAACGCCTGGCGGCAGCCTTCCGCGACGGCAACTATGCCATCGCCCCCCTGCTCACGGCGCTCTTGACCCACGACGCGTTCTGGGCGCCGGCGAACCGCGGCGCGCTGATCAAGTCGCCGCTGGAGCTGGTCGTCGGCACGCTGCGCCTATTCGAGGCGCCGGCGCCGGACGGCCTGCCGCTGGCGCGCGCCGCGCGGGCCATGGGCCAGGACCCCTTCGACCCGCCCAACGTCAAGGGCTGGCCTGGCGGCACCGCCTGGATCACCAGCGCCACGTACCTGACGCGCGAGACCGTGCTGCGCCGCATCACCCGCGGCACCGCCGGCATGGCCCGGCGCGAGATGGACGGTGCGGCGAGGTTCAGCCATTTCGTCGACGTCTGGGTCGAGCGCCTGCCGGCCGACTGGCGCGACGCCGGTCGCCTGACCGAGCTGGTCCTGGCGCTGCCGCCGGCCGACGGCGCCGTGCTGGACCGGGCGGCGACGGGCGCGCTGGTGCGCGGCCTCATGACCGACCCGGTGTATCAGCTGAAATGAGGCGCGCCATGACCCTGCCCGTCCTCGCCCGCCGCGACGTCCTGGCGCTGGGGCTGGGCGCCGGCGCCTCCCTGGCCTTGCCACGCGCCGCGCGGGCCGCCCTGGGCGGCAACGTGCTGGTGCTGATCGAGCTCAACGGCGGCAACGACGGGCTCAACACGGTCGTGCCCCATGCCGACCGGGCCTATCGGCGCGCCCGGCCGAAGCTGGCGCTGGGCCGCGACGAGGTGCTGCCGCTCGACGAACGGCGCGGCCTCAACAAGGCCCTCGCGCCGCTGATGCCGCTGTGGTCGGGGGGCGAGCTGGCGCTGGTCGAGGGCGTCGGCTACGCGCCGCCGAACCGCTCGCACTTCCGCTCGATCGAGATCGTCGAGACCGCCGACGCGGAGACGTTCCGCGACCGCGGCTGGATCGCCGGCGCGCTGGCGGAGACGGGCGCCGCTGGCCTCGACGCCGACGGCGTCGTGCTCGGCGGGCCGCCGGGGCCGCTCGCCGGGCCCCAGGCGCGCACCATCGTCATGCACGACCCCGACCGCTTCCTGCGCGTCGCCGAGAGGCTGAGCGACGGCGCGCATGCGTCCGGCCCCGCGGCGCTGCGCCACGTCCTGGCGGTGCGCCAGCAGATCCACGATGCCGCCGGGGCCATCGGGGAACGCCTGGCGGCGACGCCCGCGCCGGCGGTCGACTTCCCGCCGGGGGTCATCGGCCGCCAGCTCGCCGTCGCGGCGCGGCTGATCGCCGCCGGCCTGCCCGTCGCGGCGTTGAAGCTGCGCCAGTCGGGCTACGACACCCACGCGCGCCAACGCGGCACCCACGACCGGCTGCTGGGCCAGCTCGCCCAGGGGCTGGCGGCGTTCCGCGCGGCGCTCGTCGCCTCCGGCACCTGGCGGCGCACGCTGGTCATGACCTATGCGGAGTTCGGCCGGCGCGTGGCCGAGAACGGCAGCGGCGGCACCGACCATGGCACCGCGGCACCGCATTTCGTACTGGGCGGCCGCGTGCGCGGCGGTCTCTACGGCGCGCCGCCTTCGCTCGACGACCTCGACGGCGGCGACCTGCGCCACACGACGGACGTGCGGCGGATGTACGCAACGGCGGTGGAGGGCTGGTGGGAACTGCCGGCGGCACCGGCGACACTGGGGAACGGTCGGCCGCTGGACCTCTTGCGGGTCTAGGTCTCTTCCGGGTTCATGGCGACCGCGGCGGTCAGCACGAAGCCACGGTCCGCGGGATAGCGCAGGGCCATACGGTGCAGCGCGTCGTCCTCGCTGTAGGCGCGGACCTCCAGCCACTGCAGATCGGCCCACGAATCGCGGAAACCCGGGTGTTTCGCGCCCTTCTCGACGAGCGTGCGAACCTCCCGGTTGAACACCCCGACCTCGAACATCTCCAAACGCGCCATACTACCGCCCCGTCCCGGCAAGCCGTTTCTTGCCTTTCCGCAATAACCGATCTTCGTTAAATCGCGGTTAGCGGGGGTGTGGGCCGAAGCCGAGACCGCGTGAAGACGGCGGCTAGAACCGGGAAATGCGCTCAACCAGGAGGTCGTAAAAGCCGTCGGCGTCGATGGCGTGGGCCCAGTGTGTATTGGGCGCCTGGCCGGTCACGCCCCAGAAGTCGACCAGGGTCTCGCCCATGGTCGTCTCCGAGTGGATCTCGACGCCGACGTGCACGTGCTTGGTGGTGAACAGCCCCGGATCGAGCAGATAGGCGATGGTGCAGGGGTCGTGCAGCGGGCCGCCGTCGGTGCCGTACTTGTCGATGTCGTGGCGATCGTAGAACTCGAGCATGTCGTGCACCGCGCGGCCGACCGGGCTGTCGATGGCGCCGAAGCGCGCCAGCTGGGCCGGCGTGGTCAGTGCTTGGTGCGTAACGTCGAGCGGCATGGCGACGATCGGCCGGCCGCAGCCGAAGACCACGTGCGCCGCATGGGGGTCCACCAGGATATTGAATTCCGCCGACGGGGTGGTGTTGCCGCCCTCGCGCATGGCGCCGCCCATCAGCACGATCTCGCGGATTTTCGGCGCGATGCGCGGCTCTTTGACCAGTGCCATGGCGACGTTGGTCAGCGGCCCGCTCGGCACCAGCGTGATCTCGTCGTCGGCCGCGGCCATCAGCGCCTCGACCAGGACGTCGACGGCATGGCCGTCCGCCAGCTTGAAAGCCGGTTCGTAGATGTCGACGCCGTCGATGCCCTCCTGACCGTGCACCTCCTCCGCGGTGATCAGCTCGCGCACCATCGGCCGGGCGCAGCCGGCGTAGACGGGCACGTCGGTGCGGCCGGCCAGCTCGCAGAGGATGCGCGCGTTGCGCTGGGTCTTCGCCAGCGGCACGTTGCCGGCGACGGCGGTGATAGCGCGGATGTCCAGGTCTTCCGGCGAGGCAAACGCCAGCATCAGCATGACGGCGTCGTCCTGCCCCGGGTCGCAGTCGATGATGATGGGTCGCGCCGCCATGGCCGCCTCTCCTGTCCCTCGGCGGCCCGACACGGGCGCCATTTCTTATGCGATGACACCGGTATCACCGGCGGGCCGCGCGGCACAAGCGGCCGGCGCCTCACGGCTTGCGGTAGGGGTTCTCCAGTGCGGCGACCAGCGCCTCCAGGTAGGCGCGGAACTGCGCCTCGTCGCAGCCCATCAAGACGGCGTCCTCCAGCGCGTCCTGCGCCATCTCCTCGATCTCCGCCAGGTTCTCGTGCAGCACGCGGATCTTCTCCTCGCACGACACCTTGGCGCCGTCGGGCTGGCGCCAGACCGGCGGCGCGACCCTGAGATCGCCGGATTGTTTCATCGCGACCGTTCCCTTCCGAGCCTCTTGCCGAGGCTGCCGTGACCGGTGCCGGCCGGTCAACCGCCGTGAGATAGGCGCGACTCGCCCCGAGTCACAATATTTCGCGGCCCGCGCGCGACGCGCAAGGCTGATTTCGGCGCCGGCAACGATCGCGTCAGGATCGTGCTTTCTACTCACAACCCATTGAAATTCATTGAAAATTAACCGCGACCGCAGACATTGTAGGGGCCAACAAAGCCCTTGCGTCGACGCCCGCGGTCGCGGCCCGGCCAATCCGTACGCAACGCACCCCAAGGGCAGCCACGGCCGGTCGATCCCGCGCGGCGCACGACGCCCCGAACAGGGCGCCACGCGTCACAGGAGACCGCTCCATGTCCATGTTCGCTTCGCCCCATTTCGACCGCCATGAGCAGGTCGTCTTCGGCCACGACCCGGAGACCGGCCTGAAGGCCATCGTGGCGATCCACAACACCGCGCGCGGCCCCGCCGTCGGCGGCTGCCGCATGTGGGCGTATGCGAGCGATGACGAAGCCCTGACCGACGTGCTGCGCCTGTCGCGCGGCATGACCTACAAGTCCGCCCTGGCCAATGTCGCCTTCGGCGGCGGCAAGTCGGTCATCATCGGCGATCCCAAGCGCGAGAAGACCCCGGCGCTGATGCGCGCCATGGGCCGCGTGGTCGAGCGCCTGGCCGGCCGCTACGTGGTCGCCGAGGATGTCGGCACGACGGTCGCCGACATGGACTCCATGGCGGCCGAGACCCAGCACGTCGCCTGCACCTCCGAGGGCTCGGGCAACCCGTCGCCCTACACCGCCTACGGCGTCTATCAAGGCATCCTGGCCGCAGCGCGGCACAGCGGCCTCACCCGCACCGGCGGCGAGCGCGAGCTGAGCGGCGTACGCGTGGCGATCCAGGGCGTCGGCCAGGTCGGCGCGCCGCTGGCGAAGTACCTCTTCGAGGCCGGCGCCGTGCTGGTCGTCACCGACATCGACCGCGACGCCATCGCCGCCGCGGTCGCGGCCTACAACGCCACCGCGGTCGAGCCGGACGCGATCTACGGCGCCGAGGTCGACGTCTTCGCGCCCTGCGCGCTGGGCGCCGTGATCAACGACGAGACGCTGCCGCAGCTGCAGGCCTGCATCGTCGCCGGCTCCGCCAACAACCAGCTGGCCGAGCCGCGCCACGGCATCGCGCTGGCCGAGCGCGGCATCCTCTACGCCCCGGACTACGCCATCAACGCCGGCGGCATCATCGAGATCGCCTACATGGACGACAAGCGCGAGGGCCACCCCGACGACCCCGTGTTGCGCCACGTCGCCGGCATCCACGACACGCTGCTGGAAATCTTCCGCCGCGCCGGGCAGAGCGGCCGGCCGACCAGCGAGGTCGCCGACCGCCTGGCCGAGGAGCGCTTCCAGCCGACCGAGCCGCTCGCGGCGTAAGTCCAAAAGCCCGCCCGCAACCGTCCCACGGTTGACGCCGATCAACGACGGCGAGCCGCCGCGCGGGTCAGATCGCTTCCCACAGGAGTCTGTTAACAAAATCGCGCTTGCGCCCGCCGGGACAGGCACCTACATTTCGCCCCGCCAATGTGCGAGTGGTTCTCGTTCGCGTTCTCAAACGAAACCCCCGAGAGGTCGCCCGACATGTCCCTTGCCCGCCCGGCGCGCGCCGCCGCGCTGCCCCTCGCGCTCATGGCCGCCGTGGCCCTGGCCGCCGCCTCGCTGACCGCACCGGCGCGCGCCGCAGACGAAGTCAACGTCTACTCCTACCGCCAGCCATTCCTGATCGACCCGATCTTCGCCGCCTTCGAGCGCGAGACCGGCATCGAGGTCAACGTCGTGTTTGCGCCCAAGGGCCTCGTTGAGCGCCTCAAGCAGGAGGGTGCGAACAGCCCGGCCGACCTGATCTTCACGGTCGACATCGGCCGGCTAAGCGACGCCAAGGCGGCGGGGGTGACGCAGGCGATCGACGATGCCACGCTCAGCGCCAACATCCCGGCGCAGTACCGCGACCCCCAGGGCCACTGGTTCGGCCTGACGACCCGCGCGCGGGTGATCTACGCCTCGCGGGACCGCGTTGCGCCGGGCGAGATCGCCAGCTACGAGGCGCTGGCCGACCCCGAATGGCGCGGGCGCATCTGCACACGCAGCGGCAGCCACGCCTACCAGATCGGCCTGACGGCGGCGATGATCGCGCACCACGGCCAGGAGGGCGCGCGCGCCTGGCTGGAGGGCGTCAAGGCCAACCTGGCACGCAAGCCTCAGGGCAACGACCGCGCCCAGGTCAAGGCGATCAGCGAGGGCCAGTGCGACCTGTCGCTGGGCAACAACTACTACTACGGCAAGATGCTGCTGGACGAGGAGCAGCGGCCCTGGGCCGAGGCCGTGCGTATCGTCTTCCCCGACCAGGGCGGTATCGGCACCCACGTCAACATCAGCGGCATGGCGCTGACCACGGCCGCGCCCAACCGCGACAACGCGGTCATGCTGATGCGCTTCCTCGCAAGCGACCTGGCGCAGCAGATGTACGCCGAGCAGAACTTCGAGTATCCGGTCAACCCCGACGTGCCGTGGTCCGGCCTGGTCCGGTCCTGGGGCACCTTCGCGGCCGACGACCTGCCGCTGGAGCGCATCGCCCAGAACCGCGCCGCGGCCATTCGCCTGGTCAACGAAGTCGACTACGACGGCTGACGCGAGCCTTCCGTTGAGCGACCTCGCCCAACAGACCGCCGGTCCGGTCCCGGCCGCCGCGCCCCCGCGCGGCGGCCGGGCCGCGTTCGAGCCGTGGACCGTCGGCGGGCTGGTCCTGGCGCTGGCGCTCCTGGCGCCGGTCGCGGCGGTGCTGTGGATCGCACTGTTCCCGCAAGAGAACATCTGGCCGCACCTCGCCGAGACGGTGCTGTGGCGCTACGTCTCGACGACGCTCTTGCTGATGCTGGGCGTCGGCATCGTCACCGCGATCATCGGCACCGGCACCGCCTGGCTGGTCACCATGTGCCGCTTCCCGGGCCGGCGGCTGTTCGAGTGGGCGCTGCTGCTCCCGCTGGCCATGCCGGCCTACATCATCGCCTTCGTCTACACGGATATTCTCGAATATGCCGGGCCGGTGCAGGGGGCGCTGCGCGACCTGTTCGGCTGGGCCTCGCCGCGCGATTACTGGTTCCCGGAGATCCGCAGCCTGGGCGGCGCCATCGCCATGATGGGGCTGGTGCTCTACCCCTACGTCTACATGCTGGCGCGCGCCGCGTTCCTGGAGCAGTCGGTCTGCGTGCTGGAGGCCAGCCGCGTCCTCGGCCGCGGGCCGTGGGGCGCCTTCGGCACGGTCGCCCTGCCGCTGGCGCGGCCGGCCATCGCCGTCGGCGTCACCCTGGCGCTCATGGAAACCCTCAACGATTTCGGCACGGTCGACTTCTTCGCCGTGCGCACGCTGACCGCCGGCATCTACGACGTCTGGTTCGGCATGGGCAATGCCGGCGGCGCGGCGCAGATCGCTTCCGTGATGCTGGTCGCCGTCGTCGCCTTGATCGCCATCGAGCGCCTGGCGCGGCGCGGCCGCCGATTCCACCACACCTCCGCGCGTTACCGGGCGCTGCCCGGCCACGTCCTCGCCGGCGTGCGCGGCTGGGCCGCGGCGACCGCCTGCGCCCTGCCGCTCGGCCTCGGTTTCGTGCTGCCGGCGGCGGCGCTGGCGGGCGACGCGATCCGCCACGCGGGCGGCAGCTGGACGCCCGAGTTCGCCCGCCTGGTCTGGCACAGCCTCGGCCTCGCCGCCGGCGCGGCGCTGATCGCCGTCGCGGCCGCCGCGTTCCTCGCCTATGCGCTGATGCTGCACGGCAACCCGCTGCTGCGCGGCGCCGCGCGCCTCGCCAGCCTGGGCTACGCCGTGCCCGGCGCCGTCCTGGGCATCGGCGTGCTGATCCCCTTCGCGGCCTTCGACAACGGCCTCGACGCCTTCCTGCGCGCCAATTTCGGCATCAGCACCGGCCTGCTGCTCAGCGGCTCCCTGGCCGCGGTGATGGGCGCTTACGTCGTGCGCTTCTTCGCCGTGTCGTTCGGCGCCCTGGAGGCCAGCCTGGGCAAGATCGCGCCCAGCGTGGACATGGCCGCGCGCACCCTGGGCGAGACGCCGCGCGGCACGCTGCTGCGCATCCACCTGCCGCTGATGCGCGGCAGCCTCTTGGCCGCGGCGGCGCTGGTCTTCGTGGACTGCATGAAGGAGTTGCCGGCGACCCTTATCCTGCGCCCCTTCAACTTCGAGACGCTGGCGACCCACGTCTACCAGTTCGCCTCCAGCGAGCAGTTCGCGGCGGCCTCGCCCGCCGCCCTCGCCATCGTCGCCGCCGGGCTGATCCCGGTGGTTCTCCTCAGCCGCACCATCGCCCTTGCCCGGCCGGGTCACGCGCCGCCGAAAACCGGCTGAGGCCGCGCGGCTTTCCCTGCAATCCCGCCTAGCGCGCCCGCGTCCTCACGTCGGCACGACGGCTCAGCCCTGGTCCTCTCTTGTTCCGTTTCCCGGCACCAGCGGCCGGCCCGCCGCTTTCTTCTCGCGGATTTCCTGCACGGTCTTGTCCAACGAGATGGCCCGCTGGGGCGAGCTGGGGTGGGTCATGCCGTAGTCCATGCTGTCGCGATCGACGGTGCTCATGTAGCGATGGAGCTCGGCAGTCTTGGTGAAGTCATACCCCGCCTGCGCCACCATGTAGGCGCCCATGTAGTCGGCCTCGGCCTCGAAGTCCTTGCTGTAGGCAAGCGCGCCCACGTTGGCGCCGACGCTGCGCCCTATCCCCGGGCTGGCGTAGACGCCGGTGGCCGCGGCAATCAAAACGTCGAAGACCGCGCCCACGGCGGCGCCGGCGAGGGCGTTCTGCCGCTTGGCATCGACGTGCCCGAGCACGATGTGCGCCATCTCATGCGCGACAACAACTGCCAGCTCGTCGTCGTCGCGCGCGAAGCGCAGCATCCCTCGGGAGACGACGATTTTCCGACCGTCGGTGTAGGCGTTGATTTCCTGGTTGTCCGCGACCAGGACCGGGTAGTCGCACGCCCGGGTCGGCGCCAACTTGATCGTCAGGAATTCGGTGCCTCTCTGAATTCGAAAGTCGATGACCCCCGAGCCTTGGGCGAGGCTCGCATCGATCCGACCGCGAAACTCGGCAAAGGCCCCCCGGCCGGCCCGCACGCGCCAGTCATCGACGCGAACGACCCGGTCGCCGAACCTGAGGCCCGCCTTGTCCGCGCGCGACCCGGGCACGACGATGAGAACCTCGATCCCGGGCGAATGCAGATTGACGCCAAGCGCCTCATTGGCGGCGTCGACCCAGTCGTCTTTCGTCTGATCCCAGTCGAAGAAGAAGGCGCCGGTCGTGAATGTCGCGCGGTCGCCACAGAGATCGACCACGCCGACCGACAGTCTGTAGCCGATGCGGGCGAGCCGCTCCTGTTCGCCAAAGAGCGTTCTCACATAATTCATTCTCTGACGGTAGGCCTCGGCCCGCACTTCCTGGCTCGACGGCTGCGGGGTCTCCATGGCCGGTGCCGCGCAGGCCACGGCGAGTAGCAGTCCGAGGAGCGAAAACACCCGCCCCAAGTATCGCGGCCTCGGGCTCGAAATCCGCGCTTGTCCCATCAACTGATCCATCCTCAAGAGAACCTACCTGCGGCAAGCCTGCGCCCGATTGATGCAGATTAAGGTGGAGCAGCGGCCACTCATTTACTGAGGCTGAACGCACCCGAAACGCCCACAAGCGGGATGCGGCCGTGGACACGGATCGGCGATGATCATTCGGACGCTGACCATATTGGCGCTGGCGATTGGTATTGCCGGCGCATTGGCCGTGCATTCAGTGCAAGCGGCCGAGGGTCGCGCCGGCGTCTTCCCGGACGTCGATCTGATGGAGCGCAGCCTGACGAAGGGCGTGTCGACCAAAGCGGACGTGGAGGCCCTGCTGGGTCAGCCGATTGGCCGCGGCGGCGCCTTGAGCGGCGTCGAACCCGGCAGGTCGAGAGAAGTCTGGGTATATGGCGAATTCGGTTGGTCGCTCATCGATATGAAAGGGGGCGTCATGCGCCTGCACTTCGACCAACGGTTGCTCATGGTGTACTTCATGGACGACCGTTTCGACGGTTTCTGGTGGCACGGCAACGCCGCCGCAATGACCGGCGGAAGTGGCGGCTAGTCTGCGAGTACCATGGCATTCTATCCCCGTCCCGACAGTCACAGTTCATCGGCTCGCGCAGCCTTGGGTCGTCTCTTCCTGGCCGGGCTGCTCTGCGGCTTGATTGCGGGCTGCGCACCGCCGATGAAGCTTGGCGTCGAGCCCTCGGTGGATCGGCTTGCCGCTCTTGACCTTGGACGCGCCGACAAGGCGGTCGTACGCGAGACACTCGGTCAGCCCCAGGGAGAGGGGAAGTCGCGTATGCCCGACTTCCCCGGGCTGCGGACGGTCTGGGTCTATGACTACGTTGAAACGGAGGGCCAACGGGTCGGCATGGCTATGCTCTTCGTGTTCTTCGACGGCGACGTCTACGACGGATACCTGTGGTTCGATGCCACGGAGTCCCTCAGGCTGGCACCCTGAATGCCGGCCCGGCAACAGGCGATAGCGACGAGCGTTGTCATGGACGGGATCAATGCAAACGGTGCCATGGCAGGCAATTGCCAGCAGTCCCCACTCAAAGCAAGTCGGGGCGCCTTGGCGGGCTTGGGCATGCTGCTGATGCTGGTAACCGGCTGTGGCGACATACACTATGAGCTCGGCCGCCCCTTCAGCACGGACCCGCTGGAATCCTCCCTGACGGTCGGCGAATCCGGCGAATCAGAGGTACGCCAAGCCCTCGGCGAACCGGACGGTGTTGGGCGCTATCTCGCGCCGGTCAGCCTCGAGACGCGGCCCATGTGGGCCTACTACTACGAGACCGGGACGGCCGGAGCGCAAGCTGATCGCACCATGCTCTTCGTTCTGTTTCGCGGCAAGAAATACGACGGGTACCTCTGGTTCTCGGACACCCCGACTCCCACACCAGAGTGACCGAAGCTCGCGTGGACATGATTGCTCACGACGGCGCCTGTGCCGGCATCTGTCACGTTAGGCCGGAGTGCGACCCGCAGGCGCGGAATTCCTGCCGCGACGTGTAGCCGGGGACGTCCGGTCGAAGGATGCTGCGCGCCCCGGTTGGTCCACGACGCTCACGCAGCTCTCCTTGCATTCCCGCCCCGCGCGCCCTAGCATCCGCGCTCGCTGCCAGCCCGCGCGGCGTTTCTTTTGGGCCGGGGCCAAAAACGTTTTCGGGGAGGGGCCATGACGGGGCCCGGTTGCGGCGCTCGCGCCGCCTGGCGAGGCTGTCGCCACTCGCGCGCGCCGGTGCCCCGGCGACGCCGGGGGCGGCCATGAGCGACGCCACATTATCCAACGCCCCTCTGGCCGACACCGAGTGGTGGCGCGGCGCGGTGATCTATCAGGTCTACCCGCGCAGCTATGCCGACACCACCGGCACCGGCGTCGGCGACCTGAACGGCATCACCGCGCACCTGGACTACATCGCCAGCCTGGGCGTCGACGCGCTGTGGATCTCGCCATTCTTCAAGTCGCCGATGAAGGACTACGGCTACGACGTCTCCGACTACCGCGACGTCGACCCGCTGTTCGGCAGCCTCAACGACTTCGACCACCTGGTGGCGCGGGCGCACGAGCTGGGCCTCAAGGTGCTGATCGACAAGGTGCTGAGCCACACCTCGAACCAGCACGCCTGGTTCCAGGAGAGCCGCCAGGACCGCACGAACCCGAAGGCCGACTGGTACGTCTGGGCCGACCCCAAGGCCGACGGTACGCCGCCCAACAACTGGCTGAGCGTGTTCGGCGGCAGCGCCTGGGCCTGGGGGCCGCGGCGCGGCCAGTACTACCTGCACAACTTCCTGCCCGAGCAGCCGGACCTCAATTTCTGGACCGAGGGCACGGTCGACGCCATCCTCGCGGAGTGCGCCTTCTGGCTCGACCGCGGCGTCGACGGCTTCCGGCTGGACACCGCCAACTTCTACACCCACGACCGCCAGCTGCGCGACAACCCGCCGAAGCCGCCGGGCGCACGCCTGGAACACGGCGCCATGCGCGGCAACCCGTACGCCATGCAGGACCACCGCTACGACAAGTCGCAGCCGGACAACATGGTGTTCCTGGCGCGGCTGCGGGCGCTGTTGGACCGCTATCCGGGTGCCACCTCGGTCGGCGAAGTGTCCGACGACAACGCGTTGATCACGGCCGCGACCTACACGCGCGGCGGCAAGCACCTGCACATGGCCTATACCTTCGACCTGTTGGCCGAGGAGTGCGACGCGGCCTACATCCGCGAGCGCATCACCTTCCTGGAGGATCACATCGAGGACGGCTGGCCGTGCTGGTCGTTCTCCAACCACGACGTGGTTCGCGTCGCCACGCGCTGGGCCAACGGCGGGGACGGCGCGACGCAGCGCACCATGCACTTGGCGCTGCTGCTGTCGCTGCGCGGCTCGCCGTGCCTCTACCAGGGCGAGGAGCTGGGCCTGACCGAGGCGGAACTGCCCTACGAAGCGCTGCAGGACCCGGTCGGGCTGACCTTCTGGCCGGAGAACAAGGGCCGCGACGGCTGCCGCACGCCGATGCCGTGGAGCGACGCGCCGGACGCCGGTTTCAGCTCCGCCACGCCGTGGCTGCCGGTGCCGCAGGAGCACCGCGACCGCGCGGTGTCGCTGCAGGAGGCCGACCCGGGCTCGGTGCTGAACGCTTGCCGGCGGCTGGTCGCCCTGCGGCGCCATCACCCGGCGCTGCGCCTCGGCAGCATCGCCTTTTTCGACGCGCCGGCCGACGTGCTGGCCTTCGAACGCGCGCACGAGGACGAGCACCTGCTCGTGGTGTTCAACCTCGGCGCGGAACCGCGCCGCTTCGCGGATGCGGTGGTCGACCGCTGTGTGCCGGTCAACGAACTCGACCTGGGTGGCGTTATCGGCGAAGGTGCGGTTGAATTACCCGGTTACGGGGCTTTTCTGGGAACGCTCAAGAACAGCGAGGGGGCGCGGTAATGGCTGAAATCCAGCTACGCAACATGATCAAGCGGTTCGGCGATCTGGAGACGATCCACGACGTCAGCCTGGACATCGAACACCGCGAGTTCGTCGTCTTCGTCGGCCCGTCGGGCTGCGGCAAGTCGACGCTGCTGCGACTGGTGGCGGGGCTGGAGGACATCACTGCCGGCGACCTGTACATCGACGGCGACCTGGTCAACGATCTGCCGCCGGCGAAGCGCGGCGTCGCCATGGTGTTCCAGTCCTATGCGCTGTACCCGCACATGACGGTCTACGAGAACATGGCCTTCGGCCTGAAGCTCGCCAAGGTCGACAAGGCCGAGATCGACCAAAAGGTGCGCAGCGCGGCGGAGATCCTGCAGATCACCAACTTGCTGGACCGCAAGCCCAAGGAGATGTCGGGTGGCCAGCGGCAGCGTGTCGCCATCGGCCGCGCCATCGTGCGTGACCCCAAGGTGTTCCTGTTCGACGAGCCGCTGTCGAACCTGGACGCCAAGCTGCGCGTGCAGATGCGCATCGAGATCAAGAAGCTGCACAGCGAGCTCGACGCGACGATGATCTACGTGACCCACGACCAGGTCGAGGCGATGACCCTGGCCGAAAAGATCGTCGTGCTGCGCGACGGCTATGTCGAGCAGGTCGGCCGGCCGCTCGACCTCTACCGGCACCCGGAGAACGCCTTCGTCGCCGGCTTCATCGGCTCGCCGTCGATGAACTTCATCGACACCATGATCGCCAGCGCGACCGGCAGCACCGCCACGGTCAACCTGCCTGGCGGCGGCACCATCGACATCCCGACGAACGGCGGCACGGCGCAGGCCGGCCAGCAGGTCAAGCTGGGCATCCGGCCCGAGCACAGCTACGAGGACGGCACCGGCGACGGCAAGATCCCGGGCAAGATCTTCGTCGTCGAGCGGCTGGGCGGCGAGAGCTATCTCTACGTCCAGACCGAGGCGCCCGATATCATGATCATCAAGGCGCACGGCGACGCCGCCGCCGGCCCCGGCGACCCCATCGAGATCGGCGTGCCGGCCCAGGCGGCGCACCTGTTCGACGCCGACGGCAAGAAGATCAGCCAGACCGAAGGCAAGCCGCTCGCCGCCTGAGGGCCGGTCTTCGACCTCTCGGGCGCGCCGCGCCTAGAGCAGTCCCAGTTCGCGCAGCTCCGCCGCCATCTCCGGCGGCGGGGCGGCGTCGCCGCCGCCATGGCCGACCTGGTCCGGCGGCGCTTTTTCGTCCGCCAGATAGCGCCAGCCCTGAAAGGGGCGGTGTGGTCCGCCCAGCACCCGCACGAGCTCGCCATCGAGCACGATATCGCAGCAGGTGCGGCCATCGGCGTTGACCGCCGGCTCGAGCGCCAGGATGCGCTGGCGCACCCGCACGACGCCGCGAATCACCCAGTAGAGCGAGCCGCCGTCGAGGATTTCGGCGGCGCGCCGCGGCATGTGGCGCGTGCGGTGGTACAGGCGCTGGCCTGCCGCCAGCCGCCGCCGCTGATGCGCCGCGAGCTGTTCGACGCGGTCGACGCCGACGCAGAGCTTGATGAGATGCAATGCCACCGGCCGGAACCTAACACGCCGGCCGGGCCGGCCAAGGCGCGGGTCGCGGAGCAGGCTGTTGATAACCGCGGCAAGGACGGCTCAGGGCCGGCTCAGGCGTGGGAGACGACCTTCTCCAGGCCCTCGGCCAGGCGCACGCCGTCGGCGTCGTGCTCGTCGGTGACGTCTTCGGCCAACAGCGCCGCGATGGCGTCGATATGCGCGGCGACGACCCGGTCGTCGGCCTTGGCCGCGTCCGTGAGCCCCTTCAGATAGAGGCACAGCGACGCGCCGACGCGCGTAATCAGCGGATAGCCGAATGTGGTGCCCATGCCCTTGAACTCGTGCGCCTTGCGATAGACGCCGGTCATCACGTGGTCGGCGCGCGCGGGCCCCTCGTTGGCCTGCGCCGCGGCGAAGGCGTCGCGCATCAGCGCCAGGTCCTGCAGCGCGCTGACGGCGAAGTTTTCGGCCATGCCGGCGACGACGGCTTCGGCCCGCGCCAGCATCTCGGGGTCGAGCCCCAGGCCGCCGCCGTCGTCCGCCGGCCCCAGGAGGGACTCGAGGGGGTCGCCCGCGTCCAGCGCGACTGTCGACTGTGGCCGATTGTCCACCACCGGTGGTGCCTCAGCCGTCCGGGCGACGGGCGGCGCCGGCATCGACGGGGTCGACGGGATCGTCGCCGTACTCGTAGCTGCGCGGCCGCGCCAGCGCCTGGTGAACGCGGCTCAACAGCGCTTCGGCGGTGATCGGCTTGACCAGGTATTCCGTGATGCCGCTCTCGCGTGCCTCTTCGACCATCTTCTCGTCCGTATGAGCCGAGACGACGATGATCGGCACGTGCGGATCCTCGCAAATAGCCGGATTTCGCACCGCGCGGACAAACGTCAGCCCGTCCATCAGCTGCATGCCGATGTCGCAGATCACCAGGTCCGGCTCCCGGCTCTTCAGCATCGCGAGACCTTCCGCGCCACTCTCCGCGGTACAGACGTCGCGGACCCCGTAGCTTCGCAGCATGCCACGGACCAGTTCGCGGATCGGCTCGCAGTCGTCGATGACCAGCACACAGAGCTTGTCCAGTGCGTAGGGCATACGCCACTCCAAAGCCCGGCGAACGTACGCCGCGCCGGTACGAGTGGCCCTGCACCAGCCTGACCCGGAACGCTTAACGAACGGTTGAGGGACCGAGGCCCTCGGACCTACCGACCGGCCAGGGCCAGCGCCGCCTTCGAGCTCGGCGCCCGGCCCAGCGCCCCACAGATCCACTGCCCGGTCGCCACGACGGCGTCGAGGTCGACGCCGGTCGCCACCCCCATGCCGCCCAGCATGTAGAGCACATCCTCGGTCGCCACGTTGCCGGCGGCGCCCGGCGCGTAGGGACAGCCGCCCAGGCCGGCGACGGCGGCGTCGACCGACGCCACACCGGCCTCCAGGCAGGCCAGGATGTTGGCCAGCGCCTGGCCATAAGTGTCGTGGAAATGCACCGCCAGCCGGGCCAGCGGCACCTCCACCGCGACCGCGTCCACCATGGCGCGGGCCTTGACAGGCGTGCCGACGCCGATGGTGTCGCCCAGGCTGACCTCGCAACAGCCGATGTCGGCGAGCCGCGCCGAGACCCGGGCGACCGCGGCCGGGGCGACGTCGCCCTCGTACGGACAGCCCAGCACACACGAGACGTAACCGCGTACGCGCACACCATCGGCCCGGGCCGCGGCGGCGACCTCGGTGAAGCGCTCGACGCTCTCGGCGATCGAGCAGTTGATGTTGCGCTGGCTGAACGTCTCGCTGGCCGCCGCGAACACGGCGATCTCCTCGGCCCCGGCGGCGCGCGCCCGGGCGTAGCCCTTCATGTTGGGCACCAGCACCGGGTAGGCCGTCTCAGGGCGTCGCGTCAGGCTCGCCATGACGGCCTCGGTGTCGGCCATCTGCGGCACCCACTTTGGCGAGACGAAGGCGCCCGCCTCGACCGCCGGCAGGCCGGCCGCCGCCAGGCGCTCGATCAGCTCGACCCGGGTCTCGACCGGGACCGCCGCCGGCTCGTTCTGCAGCCCGTCGCGCGGGCCAACCTCGACGATGCGGACGCGGTCGGGCAGGGCCATGACGGGCATGTCAGTCGTCCGCCAGGTCGAGGGTCAGCAGCGCCGCTCCCTCCTCGACCTGGTCGCCTTCCGCGAAGTGCACGGCGGCGACGGTGCCAGCGGCGGGGGCGGCAATGCTGTGCTCCATCTTCATCGCCTCCAGCACCATCAGCGGCGCGCCGCGCGCCACGTCCTCGCCGGGCGCGACGTGCATAGCCACGACCTTGCCCGGCATCGGCGCGGTCAGGCCGCCGGCGGCTTCGCTGGCGGCCGCCGCCGCGGCCAGTGGATCGACGCGGGCCAGCCGGTGGTTGACGCCGGCGGCCAGCACCAGGATCTCGGCGCCGTCGTCCAGCACGGCCGCGCGCAGGCGCCGGCCGTCCAACTCGGCGACCAGGTCGCCGCGCCCGTCGCGCTCGGCGCGGCCCTTGAGCGTGCCGCCCGGCAGCGTCAGGGCGTAGCCGTCGGCGTCGTAGTGCACGGTCACCGTTACCTCGCGCTCGCCGTCGCGGAAGCGCAGGTCGTCGTGGCCGCGGTCGTTGAGCCGCCAGCCGTCGACGCCGTGCCACGGCGAGGTCGGGTCGCCCGAGGCCGCGGCTGCGGCCGCCGCCACCTCGCGCCGGTCGAGCAAAACGCCCAGCGTCGCCAGCGCCAGCACCGCGTCGTCGGCCGGGCCGCTCTCCGGCAGCAGGTCGGCGCTGTGGTGGGCGATGAAGCCGGTGTCGATATCGGCCACGGCGAACGCCGGGTGGGCGGCGACGGCGTCGAGCAGGCCGAGGTTCGTCGTGACGCCGCCGACGCGGGTCTCGGCCAGCATCGAGCGCAGCCGAACCAGTGCCGTGGCGCGGTCCGGGCCCCAGGCGATCAGCTTGGCCAGCATCGGGTCGTAATGGATGCCGACCGTGTCGCCCTCCGCGACGCCGGCGTCGACCCGCGCGGCCGGTCCCTCGGCCGGCAGCCGCAGGTGGTTCAGCCGCCCGGTCGCTGGCAGGAAGTCGCGCCCCGGGTCCTCGGCGTAGAGCCGCGCCTCGAAGGCGTGGCCCGAGAGCTCGATCGCGTCCTGCGCCGCCGGCAACGGCTCGCCCGCCGCGACCCGCAGCTGCCACTCGACGAGATCGAGGCCGGTGACGAGCTCGGTGACCGGGTGCTCGACCTGCAGCCGGGTGTTCATCTCCATGAAATAGCAGGCGGCGACGTCGCGGTCGGCGATGAACTCCACGGTGCCGGCGCCGACATAGTCGATGGTCCGCGCCGCGCGCACGGCGATGGCACCCAGTTCCTCGCGTCGCTGGGGCGAGAGGCCGGGGGCCGGCGCCTCCTCGATGACCTTCTGGTGGCGCCGCTGGATCGAGCAGTCGCGCTCGAACAGATGCACCGCATTGCCCTGGCCGTCCGCGAATACCTGCACCTCGATATGCCGCGGGCGGTCCAGGAATGCCTCCAGCAGCACGCGGTCGTCGCCGAACGCCGCCTTGGCCTCGCGTCGCGCGGCGTCCAGCGCCGCGCCAAAGCCGGCCGCACTCTCAACCACTCGCATGCCCTTGCCGCCGCCGCCGGCCGACGCCTTGATCAGCAGCGGGAATCCGGTGTCCTCGGCCGCCGCCGCCAGCGCCTCGTCGTCCTGGTCGTCGCCGTGATAGCCCGGCACCAGCGGCACCTCCGCCGCGCCCATGATCGCCTTGGCCGCCGCCTTGTTGCCCATGGCCCGGATCGCCGTGGGCGGCGGCCCGACGAAGACCAGGCCGGCGTCAACGACGGCCTGGGCGAACTCGGCATTCTCCGACAGGAACCCGTAGCCGGGGTGGATGGCCTCGGCACCGCTCGCCTGCGCCGCCGCCAGCACCCGTGCGCCGTCCAGGTAGCTCTCGCGCGCCGGCGCCGGGCCGATGGCGACCGCCTCGTCGGCGAGCGCGACGTGCAGCGCGTCCGCGTCGGCGTCGGAGAACACCGCCACCGTGCGCACGCCCAGGCGACGCGCCGTGCGCGCGACGCGGCAGGCGATCTCGCCCCGGTTGGCGATCAGCAGCTTGGCGAACACCGTGCTCAGTCCCCGTGCCGCTCCGGGTGGCCGCGGTGGCGCGGCTTCTCGCGGGCGAAGCGCATCAGTTCGGCGAAGCCGAACAGCAGCAGCACGACGCCGATGATGATCTGCACCGAGACGAGGCCCCGGATTTCCGGGCTCTCGGGCACGATGTGGCCGTAGCCGACCGTCGACATGGTGATCAGTGAAAAGTACAGCCCGTCCATGAACGTCAGCTTGTAGGGCGCGCCGTCGACCAGGAAGTGCACGGTCGCGGAGTGCACATCGATCACGCGGTAGAGCGCACCGAAGACGATGACGACCGTCGAGTAGAAGACCAGGAAGGCGTAGAGCGGCAGGAACGCCTCGGCGAGCGTCTCGAACAGGCCCTCGAAGGCGAGGCCGGTATCGAGCATGAAGGCGGCGATGTCCTGGCTGACCCACAGGGTGACGGCGACGACGATCAGGACGCCGCCGGCGAAGACCCACTCGGCGGTGGCCTGCGTGTAGGTGTGCGTCGGCAGCAGGAAGGTGACGACGCCAACCGTCAGGACCGGCAACAGCCAGCGGAAGACCAGCGGCGCGTAGTGCTGGCGCGTGTAATGCTCGCGCGTCAGAATGGCCCGGACCTGCTCGCGCCAGATCAGCGTCCCCGCCAGGAAAGACAACGGCGGCGCCAGAAAGCCGAGCCGCAGGATCCAGGTCGACTCGATCATCACGAAGTTGCTCTCGACGAAGAACACGTAGGCGCAGGTGTAGACCGCCAGGCCATTGGCGTAGGCGAGATTGAAGAAGCGGCTGCCGGGGAAGAGATAGGCGAAGAACGCCACCGACGCGCCGATGATGCCCCAGTAGGTGAGCGAGAAGAGATCGACGCCCGGCGTCACCGCGAAGCTGACGAGGCCCGCCAGCATGATCGTCAGCGCTATGGCTACCAGCCAGCCCATTTCACGTCGCCACGCCATTCTCTAGCCCTCCCGCCAGCCGGGCGCGCGCTTCTCCAGGAACGCCGCGACGCCCTCGCGCCCTTCGGCGCCGGCACGCAGGCGCGCGATCCACTCGGCGGTCTCCTCAACCACGTCGGGCGCAGGGGCGACCCGCCGGATCAGCGCCTTGGCCTCGCGCTGCGCCGCGGGCCCACCGTCGCCCAGGCGCGCCATCGCCTCGGCCACTGCGGCGTCGAGGGCGTCCGCCGCGACCACCCGATGCACTAGCCCGAGGCGCAACGCCTCCGCCGCGTCGAACGCCTCGGCCGTCAAGACGTACCGCCGCGCCGCGCGCGCGCCCATGGCGGCGACGACGTAGGGGCTGATCACGGCCGGGATCAGGCCCAGGCGCACTTCGGAGAGGCAAAACACGGCACCCGCCGCGGCGATGGCGATGTCGCAGCACGCCACCAGCCCGACGCCGCCGCCGAAGGCCGCGCCCTGCACCCGCGCGATCGTCGGTTTCGGGAGTTCGTCCAGCGTCTGCATGAGGGTGGCCAGCGCCCGCGCGTCCGCCAGGTTCTCGGCGTCCGAGTAGTCCGCCATGCGACGCATCCAGCCGAGGTCGGCGCCGGCCGAAAAGCTCTTGCCCTCGGCCGCCAGCACAACGGCGCGCACGCCGTCGTCGGCGCCTAGGTCGCGGAGCGCCCCCGTCAGGCCCGCGATCAGCGTGTCGTCGAACGCGTTGTGCTTCTCGGCTCGCGTCAAGGTGACGCGGCCAATACGGTCATCGACAGTGATGTCAAACGAACGGCTCAAGCCTCCGTGACCTCTTTTCTGTCCAGTCGAGTCGCTGCGTCGTCCAGGATGGCCTTCAGGTCGGCAATCTGATCCGCCGCCAGGCCGTAGTACATGCGGCTTCCCGCGCCATTGAATACCAGCACGAGTTTTCGTCGACCGTGCCGCTCGGCAAGCAGCGCCTCGCAGCTCGATCGCCATTTCAACGGAATTATTGGGTAGCGCTTCCGCACCGAGCCAACGAGCAGCCTGTCTATTCCACGCGTCACAAAGCCCAACATCGCGTTACATCCGGAACACGCCGAAGCGCGTTTCCTCGACCGGTGCGTTGAGCGCGGCGGAGATGCCGAGCGCCAGCACCGTGCGGGTGTCGGCAGGGTCGATGACGCCGTCGTCCCACAGCCGCGCGCTGGCGTAGTATGGATGGCCCTGGTGCTCGTACTGCTCCAGGATCGGGGCCTTGAACGCGGCTTCGTCGGCCTCCGACCAGGTCTGCCCACGCGCCTCCAGCCCGTCGCGGCGCACGGTCGCCAGCACGCCAGCCGCCTGCTCGCCGCCCATGACGGAGATGCGCGCGTTGGGCCACATCCACAACAGTCGCGGCTGATAGGCGCGGCCGCACATGCCGTAGTTGCCGGCGCCGAAGCTGCCCCCGACGATCACGGTGAACTTGGGCACCCGCGCGCTGGCGACGGCGGTCACCATCTTGGCGCCGTCCTTGGCGATGCCGCCGGCCTCGTACTTCCGCCCCACCATGAAGCCGGCGATGTTCTGCAGGAACACTAGCGGGACACGGCGCTGGGCGCAGAGCTCGACGAAGTGCGCGCCCTTCAGCGCGGACTCGGAGAACAGGATGCCGTTGTTGGCGACGATCCCGACGGGATAGCCCATTAGCCTCGCGAAGCCGGTGACCAGCGTCGTGCCGTAGAGCGCCTTGAATTCGTCGAAGCGGCTGCCGTCGACCAGCCGCGCGATGACCTCGCGCACGTCGTAGGGCTTGCGCGTGTCGGCCGGCACGATGCCGCAGAGCTCTTCCGGGTCGTAGGCCGGTGGCTCCGGATCCACGACGTCGAGCGTCACGCGCTTGACCGAGTTGAGGTTGCCGACGATGCGGCGGCAGATCGCCAGCGCGTGGGCGTCGTCGCGGGCGAAGTGGTCGCTGACGCCGGAGGTGCGGGCGTGCACCTCCGCCCCGCCCAGCTCCTCCGCCGTGACCTCCTCGCCGGTCGCCGCCTTCACCAGCGGCGGGCCGCCCAGGAAGATCGTGCCCTGCTCGCTCACGATGACGCTCTCGTCGGCCATCGCCGGCACGTAGGCGCCACCCGCGGTGCACGAGCCCATGACCACGGCGATCTGCGGCACGCCGGCGGCCGACAGGTTGGCCTGGTTGTAGAAGATGCGGCCGAAGTGGTCGCGGTCGGGAAACACCTCGTCCTGCTTGGGTAGGAAGGCGCCGCCGCTGTCGACCAGGTAGATGCACGGCAGTCGGTTCTCGCCCGCGATCTCCTGGGCACGCAGGTGCTTCTTGACCGTGATCGGGTAATACGTGCCGCCTTTGACCGTCGCGTCGTTGGCGACGATGACGCACTCGCGCCCGGCGACGCGGCCGATTCCAGTGACGATGCCGCCGGACGGCACCACGTCGTCGTAGAGCTCGTGCCCGGCGAGCTGGCTGAGTTCCAGGAACGGCGCGCCGGCGTCGCACAGGGTGCGCACGCGCTCGCGGGGCAACAGCTTGCCGCGCGCGGTGTGGCGTTCGCGGGCCCGGTCGCCGCCGCCCGCCTTGACGGCCGCGACCTGGGCCTTCAGGTCGTCGGCCAGCGCCCGGTTGGCCGCCGCGTTCTCGGCGAAAGCGGGGGCGCGGGTGTCGATGGCGCTGGTCAGCACGGTCATGGGCGGCGGGCCAATTGTCGGGCGACAAAGTTGCGCTTGAGCCGGCGAGGCGCCCCACCATAATGCCGGCCATGCCGTTGAATCTCCCGACCCTCGCCGACCTCGACGCCGCCGCCGAGACAGTCTACGCCGCGATGCCGCCGACGCCGCAGATCCCGTGGCCGCTGCTCGCCGCGCGCGCGGGCCTGGAGGTCTGGGTCAAGCACGAGAACCACACGCCCATCGGCGCCTTCAAGGTGCGCGGCGGGCTGATCTACATGGACCGCTTTCGCGCCGCGCACCCCGGCGCCGCGGGCATCATCACGGCGACGCGCGGCAACCACGGCCAGTCGGTCGCCTACGCAGCGCGCGCCCACGGCCTCGAGGCCGTCGTCGTCGTGCCGCAGGGCAACTCGGTCGAGAAGAACGCCGCCATGCGCGCGTTCGGTGGCGAGCTGATCGAGCACGGGGCGGACTTCCAGGAGGCGCGCGAGTTCTCCGGGCGGCTGGCGGCGGACCGTGGCCTGGTCTTGCAGGGCCCGTACGAAGAGCCGCTGGTGCACGGCGTCGCGACCTACGCGCGCGAACTGCTGACGGCGGCGCCGCACCTCGACACGATCTACGTGCCCATCGGCATGGGCTCGGGGATTTCCGGCTGCATCGCCGCGCGCGACGCCCTGGGGCTGACGACCCGTATCGTCGGCGTCGTCGCCGAAGGGGCGCCGTCCTACGCGCTGTCGTTCGAGGCCGGCCACGCGGTGCCGACGAACCGCGCCGAGACTATGGCCGACGGCTTGGCCTGCCGGGTGCCCGACGACGACGCACTCGAGATCATCCGCGCCGGCGCGGAGCGCATCATCACCGTCGACGACACCGCTATCGAGGCCGCCATGCGCGCCTACTTCCAGGACATCCACCAGATCGCCGAGGGCGCCGGCGCGGCGCCGCTGGCGGCGCTGCTCCAGGATCGCGAGGCCGGCGCGGGGCCGTACCGGCGGCCGGGCGCCGCGGTCGGTCTGATCCTCAGCGGCGGCAACATCGACCGGCCGCTCTACACGCGTGTGCTGGCCGACGGCGCGGCGCGCTGAGATCGGGCGCATCGCGCTCACCAGCCGCCGGTCTCCAGCCAGCGGTCGACCAGCTCCAAGTGGTCGAAGCCCCAGAACGGCTCGTCGCCGACGAACACGAAGGGCGAGCCGTAGACGCCGCGGTCGAGCGCCGCGTCGACCTCGTCGCGCAGCCGCTCCTTGATCGCCGGAGTCTCGAAGGCGTCGGCCAGGGCATCGGAGTCCTGGCCGATCTCGCCGGCGATGGCGACCACCGAGCCGACGGTGCTGATGTCGCGTCCCTCGCCGAACGCCGCCCGGTAGAGGGCCTTGGCGAGCGCCTTCGCCGCCGCCGGGTCGCGGTCGAACGTCCAATAGTAGGCGCGGGACGCCGCGACGGAGAGGAAGGGAAAGCGCGGCGGCATCGTGATCGGCACGCCCAACAGCCGCGCGGCGCGCGCCGCGTCGACCTTCGCGTACTCCCACTTCATCGGGATGTCCCGCAGCGGCCGGCTGCCGGTGGTCTTGAACGCCGCGCCGATCAGGTGCGGCCGCCACACGGCCTCGCGGCCGTGCTTCTCGGCGATCTCGTCGATGCGCTGGGCGGCGAGATAGCCATAGGGGCTGGAAAAATCGAAGTAGAAGTCGATGGTCGGCTTGCTCATTCAGTGGGCTCCCAAGGCCTCTTCCGGGCCGGCCGCCGGCGAAACGGTGGCGCGCCGCCGCGTGTGCACGCGTCACGCCTCCTGCGCAATAGCGCGGCTGACGATCAGCCGCTGGATCTCGCTGGTGCCTTCGTAGATCTGACAGACCCGCACGTCGCGGTAGATGCGCTCGACCGGGTAGTCGTTGAGGTAGCCGTAGCCACCGTGCACCTGGATCGCGGCGGAGCAGACCTCCTCGGCGATCTCCGACGCGAACAGCTTGGCCATCGCCGTCTCGGTGAGGCAGGGCTGGCCGGCGTCGCGCAGGCGCGCGGCCTCCAGCGTCATCAGCCGCGCCGCGTGCAGTTTCGTCTTCATGTCGGCCAGCTTGAAGGCGACCGCCTGGTGTTCGAGGATCGGCTTGCCGAAGGCCTCCCGCTCGCGGGCATAGGCGACGGCGTGCTCGTAGGCGGCGCGCGCCAGGCCGACCGCCTGCGCCGCGATACCGATGCGCCCGCCCTCAAGGTTCGCGAGCGCGATCCGGTAGCCCTGGCCCTCCTCGCCCAGCAGCAGGTCGGGCGTCACCTCCATGTCGTCGAACACCAGCTGGCAGGTGTCGGAGGCCTTCTGGCCCAGCTTCTTCTCGACCGTGGCGACCGTGTAGCCGGGGGTGTCGGTCGGCACGACGAAGGCGCTGATGCCCTTCTTGCCGGCCTCCGGGTCGGTCACCGCGAAGACAATCACGACGTCGGCGGTGGAGCCGCCGGTGATGAACTGCTTGGTGCCGTTCAGCACGTACTTGTTGCCGGCCTTGGCGGCGCGGGTGGTGATGGCGCCGGCGTCGGAGCCGACCCCGGGCTCGGTCAGCGCGAAGGCACAGATCTGCTCGCCGCGCGCCATGGGCTTGAGGAAACGCTCCTTCTGCGCCTCGGTGCCGTATTTCAGCACCGGCATGCAGCCGACGGAGTTGTGCACGCCCATGATCGTCGAGCACGAGCCGTCGCCGGCGGCGACTTCCTCGAGCGCCAGCGCGTAGGCGACGTGGTCGGCGCCGGCGCCGTCCCATTCCGGCGGCACCAGCATGCCGAGGAAGCCCAGTTCGCCCATCGCCGAGACGACCTCGGCCGGGTAGCGGCTGTCGCGGTCCCACGCGGCGGCGTGGGGCGCCAACTGTTCGGCGGCGAAGGCGCGCGCGGTGTCGCGGATCAGGACCTGTTCTTCGCTGAGTTGCATGGTCAGTCGGCCGCGTCCGCTTCCGCCGGCGCCGGGAAGCGCTCCCGGAACGGGAAAGCATGCGGCGTCGGGCCGTTGGCGCGCAGGTGCGCCAGGCGGTCGAGGCCCTCCTGGGGCGTCGGCACATGTCCCGCGGGCACCCACCACAGCACCATGTACGGCGCCGACGGCGGCTTGAACCACTCCTTACGGCGGCGCATGACGTCCGTGTGCGCCGTCTTGTAGACGTAGTCGAACAGCGCCTCGACGCCCTCCCACACCGACATGTTGATCAGGAAGTAGGGGTCGTCGCTGACCAGGATGTCGGTGGCGTTGCCGCTGTCGCTCTTGAGCCGCCAGACGAAGCCGGGGCTGGCTTCGGCCAGCGCGTTGATCTCGTCGAGCTGCGCCATGAACTCGGCGAGCTTGGGGTCGTCGGGCGTCGCCACGGCGTCGGCGACGTTCATCTGAGCAATGTGCCAGTCGGTCATGGCCTCACCAGGGGATTTCCGAGCCGTCATGGTTCCAGAAGCGACCCGACATCTCGTCGGTCGCGGCATCGATGACACCGCGCAACCCGCGCGCGCTGTCCTCCGGCGCCAGCGCCGCGCCGGCGCCGCCCATGTCCGTCTTCACCCAGCCGGGGCTGAGGATCAGCGTGCGCACGCCACGCGCGGCGACGTCGAGCGCCAGGTTGCGCGCCGCAGCGTTGAGCGCCGCCTTGGACGAGCGGTAGACGTACTCGCCGCCGCCGGACTCACCGATAGAGGCCAGGCGGCTGGAAATGAACGCCAGCGTGCGCCGGTCGCTCGCCGAGACGTTGCCGAGCAGCGCCTCGGCGACCTTGATGGGCGCGATCGTGTTGACCTGCAGTACACGGGCCCAGGTCTCCGGGTCCAGGTGGCCGAGGCCCGCGCCGCGGCCACCGAAGACGCCGGCGTTGTTGATCACGACGTCGAGGGGCACGCCGTCGAGCGCGGTCTTGAGCGCCGCGATCTCGCCCGCGTCCGTCACGTCGAGCCGGTGCAGCGTGACGTGGCCCAGCACGCCGCGCAGTTCCGTCGCCAAGTCGGGATCGCGGGCGCAGGCGTGCACTACCCAGCCGTCGGCCGCGTAGGACCGCGCGAGCGCCAGGCCAATCCCGCGGTTGGCGCCGGAGATCAGAACGCTGGGCACCGTCTCTCACTCCACCCAGTTGCCGCTGAGCAGTCGTGCCGGCGTGGTCCGCCCGGCGGGCGGGACCCATATGATCGTCTCGCCGTCCCGGACCATCGCATAGCAGGTCCAGCCGCCGCCCGGCCACCACGAACAGTAGGCGTCGCCGTCGACACGCCAGCGGCCGGTCTGAGGCTGGCGGCCGCGGTCGCCCTCGTAGACCGTGGCGCCGCTGCCGTCCGCGCCCAGCGGCGCGAAGTACTGGCGCCAGGGCGAGCCGGAGCCGGTCGCGGTATTGCCGCTCAGCGCCGCAACGATCTCGGGGCCGGTGAGCTGGACCTCGGCGGCGCGCGCCATCGCCGCGAACTGGCCGATCGAAACGAACACGCCGACCACGACCAGCAGCCGCGCGATCATGCCCCAGCCGGCCCAGCCCACGTTCCAGGCGCAACGCCAGATCGCCACCGAGCTCCAGACCATGTAGCCGAGCGCCATCATCTGCACGAGGCCCAGCGGCAGCACGCCGGCGCCGTACAGCACGCCCAGCACCAGCGCGTTGGCCAGCCCGCCCAGCATGCCGATCAGCCAGTAGGCCTTCCACAACGGCTCCTGCCCCCGCCAGTAGCGCACCACCAGCCCGTCGCGGCGCCCGTCGTCATGGCGCAACGGCTGCCCGCCGGAATCCGACGGCGGCCGGCTGAGCGGGGAATGGGGGACGGGCATAAGCGACTCTAGGCTCCGGACTCATAACCAGCAACAGACGATGGCGGCGAGGTAGACGGCGGCGGCGAAGTTGACCGCGAGGCGGTCGTATCGGGTGGCGATGCGGCGCCAGTCCTTGAGCCGGCAGATGGC